>ULUL01062933.1_pt1 | contig 12635 bp, 9 predicted proteins | sample 1958481 | NCBI WGS metagenome assembly ULUL01 (sample SAMEA4835759, study PRJEB28245) | human gut metagenome | biome: gut microbiome; material: fecal sample | place: Denmark | collected 2008 | reverse complement strand
TAGTCTTGATGTCGCTTCTGCAACTGCCTGCGGAGTATTCTGCGTTGGAGATATTCGGTTGGAAAATGGTGCTTCTGTTACAGCGAAAGGAAGTTATGCACCAATTTATGCATATGGAGCAGTCAACATAAATGCGGGTACAGTAAATGCAGAAACGGAGGTTTCTGAAAGCAATGGTATTTATGCCGGAACAGAGATGGTGATAGAGAACCGTTCTCATGTGACAGCAAAAGGAACGTATCCCGGTTTGTTTGCATCAAATGCAATTTCTGTTTCAAACAGTTATGTGGAAGCCAAATCATCGGAAGATTTGGCGGTCTGGAGCGGAGGCGTTGTTTCCGTTTCCGGTGACTCAGAAATGATTGCGGATGGAGGAATCGGTGCGGCAGAGGATGTAATACTTACGCCTGCTGAAGAAGAGCGTATGGAAGTGCTGGCAGGAACCAGTGCAGAAGATGAAGAAGTAATCAATGGCTCACCCTTTAGCGAAGAGGTGAGTTTGCTGGATTATGATATTAGTTCTTATACATATATTCACACCAGAGCTCATGTTCATGTGTTTGATCAGGAAAATGCGGATGAAAAATACGTTGTAACGGTTGCAAGCTGTACAAATAGAGCGGTTTATCATAAATCCTGTCGATGTGGTGAAGCGGGAACAGAGACATTCCAGTATGGAGAAGTGATTCCGCATACCTTTGGAGCGTGGATTGTTATAAAAGAACCGACATATACCGAGGAAGGGGAAAAAGAACGTGAATGCTTAATCTGTCACACCAAGCAGACAGAGCCGCTTCCGAAGAGCGTAAAGCTGCCTTATACAGACGTTACAGAACCATCTGAGGAAGCCGGGGTAGAAGGAGACTGGTTTTATTCTTATGTATATGAGGCCTATATAAACGGATGGATGACAGGAAAGGAGCCTGCTCTTTTTGCACCGGCCGAGGATCTGACAAGAGCAGAGTTTGTAACCGTACTCTATCGGCTGGAGGGCAGGCCGGAAACCAGGTATGAGCAAATATTCTCGGATGTCTTTGAGGGAGAATTTTATTCTGAAGCTGTGACATGGGCAAAAAGCATCGGAGTGATCAATGGATATGACGGAACTGACCAGTTTGGCCCTGCAGATTATATCAATCGGGAACAGATGGCAGTGATGTTATATCGCTATGCACAATATAAAGGATATGATGTAAATAAGCAGGTTTCATTATCAGAATTTCCGGATGCTGAAAAAGTAAGCGGCTATGCCCAACAGGCAATGCAGTGGTGCGTAGCAGAAAAAATGATTCAGGGAGATAATGGGAATTTGAACCCTGGAAATAATGCAAATCGTGCAGAATGTTCTGCGATTATTAGTCGTTTTGCAAATTTGAGACTCTGAGATGTGAGAGCACGAGGGGCGGAGCAATCGACTTTCATTTATGGTGATGTCTGCGTTAGCAGATATGCCCGTTTTGATATATAGTAGATATCCTCTTGTATTAATGCTGAAATCATGCTAATTCAAGAGGATATTTTTTGCAAATAAAGAAAATGACATCTAAGGGGCAATAACATCTAAAAGCAGAGCAGTCATCAGTCGTTTACGGCAATCCTCCTGACGGGGTTCACCGAAACGTTGGAAGTGTACGATTTCACGGGCACGCAGGAAGCGGATCGGATCGGCAACTTCCGGATCTTTTACGAGTCGGAGGATGTTTTCGTAGGTGCTGCGGGCCTTTTGTTCTGCTGCCATATCTTCGAATAAATCGGTGATGGGATCACCTTTGGATTGAAATTCACATGAATTAAATGGAATTCCGCCTGCCGCCTGCGGCCAGATACCTACGGTGTGATCGACATAATAGTTTGCAAAGCCAGATTTTGAAATTTCCTCAGGAGAGAGACCACAGGTTAATTGATGGACGATAGTAGAGACCATCTCCAAGTGCGCAAGTTCTTCGGTGCCCAGAGAAGCATCGGAAATGTTCCGTCTGCTACATTTCGAGACCCTTCTTTTTATGAAAAAATCTGATTTTTTACAATAAAATGTCTACTTGAAAGAAGTGAAAGTGATTGTTTTGCTATTATTGATTTTGAGATTTTACCAGGCGGAATTATTGCTTAAGACGGAAAAGTGGCGTATTTATGCATGTTAAGACGAGATAAAGCTGGTTTAACAAAAAAAGGATAAACGGTTGGTAAAATTTTGAGAAACACTTGAATTTAGAGGAGAAAAGAGGTATATTGAATTAAAGAAAGGCTTAAAAACGTGGGATAAATAAGAACATGAGATGTATTTAAACACGTCATCCAGACTAATAAATCCGTCTGGATCTGGATAAATAAGAACATGAGATGTATTTAAACCAGTGGATGGATGCGCTTCGTGCAGGAAGGGCTAAGGATAAATAAGAACATGAGATGTATTTAAACTAAATTCCCATCATGGACAAGCTTCCGACACGTTCTGATAAATAAGAACATGAGATGTATTTAAACTGGAACGTCAGACAGATGTACCTCAGTTTGTGGTTCGATAAATAAGAACATGAGATGTATTTAAACTCAAATACGTTATCTGTAAGTTTATCTCGAGTAATTGATAAATAAGAACATGAGATGTATTTAAACTCTTTCCATCGGTTTTTATACCGATATAATTATTAAGATAAATAAGAACATGAGATGTATTTAAACTTTTTACTATCGTTTCCAACGACCTAAGTTCCATAGATAAATAAGAACATGAGATGTATTTAAACCCCCTTTTATGCAAGAATTACTTCCAGCACGCCATCGATAAATAAGAACATGAGATGTATTTAAACTATGTACTGTACTCATCCTCAGAGTTATCGAGTGTTAGATAAATAAGAACATGAGATGTATTTAAACTTTAACCATTATTTACACCGGTGCGGATGGTATTAACGATAAATAAGAACATGAGATGTATTTAAACAAGCAGAGGTCTTTTTCTTTGGTATGTGATATCCAAGATAAATAAGAACATGAGATGTATTTAAACTGGTAATATATTTACAATCGCATATAGCGAAATAGATAAATAAGAACATGAGATGTATTTAAACATCGTTGACAACTTTCGTGGTGCTTGATAAGTTTAGATAAATAAGAACATGAGATGTATTTAAACCCATACACCCAAGCATCACCATACACTCAAGCATGATAAATAAGAACATGAGATGTATTTAAACTGGCTGCATTTAGAAGCCATTGTGCTACTGTAGCCGATAAATAAGAACATGAGATGTATTTAAACCAACAAGCTAACTTGTTCAGTGTATCATCTGCAAGGATAAATAAGAACATGAGATGTATTTAAACTTGTGTATAAAACAATGGTTGGGGGTATCTGCAAACGATAAATAAGAACATGAGATGTATTTAAACGTCCTCTGTTTGCCCATTCTTTCCATGGTGCCTTGGATAAATAAGAACATGAGATGTATTTAAACTTGCTATAAATGTTGGATACGCACGTTTCACTCTGATAAATAAGAACATGAGATGTATTTAAACATTTTTGTCTTCATAATACTCCTTTTCATATCCACGATAAATAAGAACATGAGATGTATTTAAACTTGATGCGGCGACAGAAAGCAGATATGAAATTAAAGATAAATAAGAACATGAGATGTATTTAAACTGAAACTCCATTGAATTGTCAATTCCCGCCATGCCGCGATAAATAAGAACATGAGATGTATTTGAACGCTTCTCCCGGTATATCTTCAGGTCTTACCCCCCTCTATGATAAATAAGAATATGATGCCCTATAAGAGTATTTAGGAAATTGCTTACCTAATCCCTTGTTATATTGTACAAACTTTTGCGAATACATTATAGCAAGGTGGTGATGCTGGTTGAAATGTCGTGAGTTTATTTACGTTGGAGAGTCTGTTCCGCAAGTTACAGAACAGGAATACACAGCGTTTTATATGCAATTTAAAAAGTCAATACTTACATCTCTGAAAAAAAGAGAACTTTTGACTTATTCACAATATGATCGCTGTATTGAGGAAATAGAAAAACAATATAGAAAAAATAACCGCAGCCAAGCTTAAACGCTTGGCTTTGCATATATATGAACGATTTTAGTGTTTACACATTCAGCAAGTAAAAGCTGTTTCTCTATATTAAATGTGGTAAATTCTTTGGTGGGAAAGGGAGTTGTTTCATGTCAATAAATAAATATGAAACTCTGAATCAAGAGAGAAAAATACAACATACGAAAAAAAGAGTTGCTGCTTACTGCCGTGTTTCTACAGATAATGAAGACCAAGCCAATTCATTTGAAAGTCAGCAGCGTTATTTCCGACAGTATATTGAGTGTAATCATGATTGGGAATTGTATGAGATTTTTGCCGACGAGGGTATTTCAGGTACGAATACAAAGAAGCGTAAAGAATTCAACCGCATGATTGCGTGTGCCAAAAACGGCGATTTTGATTTGATTATTACAAAGGAGATTTCACGTTTTGCGAGAAATACCCTTGACAGCATATTCTATACCAGAGAACTCAAAAAGCACGGTATAGGCGTTATTTTTATGAATGATAATATTAACACTTTAGATGGTGATGCGGAGCTTCGTCTTGCTATTATGTCCTCTATTGCACAGGAGGAAAGCCGTAAGACTTCCGAACGTGTGAAATGGGGACAGAAGCGTCAGATGGAACAAGGTGTTGTGTTCGGACGAAGTATGCTTGGCTATGATGTAAAGAACGGAAAAATGCATATTAATGAAGAAGGGGCGAAAATCGTTCGATTGATTTTCCACAAGTTTGTGAATGAGGCTAAAGGAACGCATGTTATCGCACGTGAACTTCGGGAAGCAGGTATTGATCCTATGCGTGCCAAAGAATGGCAGAACACGGTCATTCTCCGTATTATCCGCAATGAGAAATACTGCGGCGATTTAGTACAGAAGAAAACCTATACGCCAGACTTCTTATCTCACGAAAAGAAGTATAATCGAGGGCAGGAAGAATTTGTGATTATCAAAAACCATCACGAGCCGATTATTTCACGTGAGCTTTTTGAAAGGGCTAATCGAATTTTAGATGCAAAATCACTTTCGCAAGAGGGAAAGGCGAAATACAGCAACCGATATCCTTTTTCCGGAAAAATCAAATGCGGAAAATGCGGCGCAAGCTATGTTGCCAGATACAAAACCCGAAAGGACGGCAGCAGATATAAGGCGTGGCGTTGCTTTGAGGGGGTAAAACACGGAAGTCCTCATGTTGACAATGCAGGAAATCAAGTCGGTTGTTCCGGAACGAGCATCCGCAACGAGGAAGTCATACACATTATGTATCTTGTCTGCAAACAGCTCAAAATCGACCGAAAACAAATATCAAATAGCTTAATAGGGACGATTAACAGGGTCATTTTAATGGAGATGACAGGTGCAGATATAAATGTTTTGTCAGAGAAAATTGAAGCAGCAAAGAAAAAGCGTACGGATTTAATAGGGCTTTACACAAATGATGATATTGATCACAAAGAATTTACCACATTTAGAGCAAGATATGATGCTGAAATCAAAAGTTTGAAATCTATGGCAGAAAGCATCGAAAAGCAACAGTCTATAATAGTGAAGCAGAAAAAGTTGATGGAGAATATAAAGAAAGTCATTGATGAGCTTATGGGTGGTATTGAGTACGAAGATGAGTTTTACGCGCAGCTACTCGACAAAATGGTCATAAACGAACGGGAGAATATTGATGTATATTTGAGTTTCCTCCCATTTAAGTGGAGCTATATGGCTGTAAAGCATCAAACAAGCGTTAAACCATGAGCAGAATATTTTCAATGCTTTTCTGCCCAGAGGTGCAGTGGAAATGTTCTGTTCAATATATTTGAGAATAGTCCTTTGGGAGGATGGGCAAGTTCAACTTTCTATACGAAGCTACTTACTCGAAGAAATTGAAAGTGCTTATTGTATTATTACTGAGTTTTTATGAGATTCATTCCAAGTTAATACTTGGAGTGATGGTTTTGAGTGTTTTGGCATAAGGATACTTTGCGTTTGTAATTTTACCAGGCGGAATCATTGCACAAGATGGAAAAATGGCGTATTTATGCATATTAAGACGAGATAAGGTTGATTTAGCCAAAAAAAGATAAACGGTTGGTAAAATTTTGAGAAATGCTTGAATTTAGCGGGAAAAAGGGGTATATTGAATTAAAGAAAGGCTTAAAAACGTGGGATAAATAAGAACATGAGATGTATTTAAACTGCTGGATGCTTATATGCAGAAGGTGGATGCAGGTAAGATAAATAAGAACATGAGATGTATTTAAACATTGCCCAACGAAGCTGCTCAAAAACAGACTCTTCGATAAATAAGAACATGAGATGTATTTAAACGCCGAATCTTGATGTGTGGATTCTTCCATCTTGCCCGATAAATAAGAACATGAGATGTATTTAAACCCGGTCTGTCCACCGGTTATTCCTCCATGCTCGTTAAGATAAATAAGAACATGAGATGTATTTAAACCCGACATTAATAGCAAACGGAGCCAGTGCATTCCATAGATAAATAAGAACATGAGATGTATTTAAACTCCACTGCATTCGCAAACACTGAAATTCCCATCGGGATAAATAAGAACATGAGATGTATTTAAACAAGGTGACACTGTGTATTATCTTGCAGAGAATCTGCGATAAATAAGAACATGAGATGTATTTAAACGTAACCCAGAACATGGTAGAAAAGGATAAGTCAAGGATAAATAAGAACATGAGATGTATTTAAACATCTTGATGAGGTAAGGGAATTGATTGGACAGGGGAGATAAATAAGAACATGAGATGTATTTAAACTCAGGCTGACTATTGTATTAAATTGGTGAATAAGATGATAAATAAGAACATGAGATGTATTTAAACTTTTCCTCCAAATTTACCAATTTTTCTTGTTCTATAGGATAAATAAGAACATGAGATGTATTTAAACTGTCTTCTAAGAATGCATAGTACGGCTTTTTGTTTCGATAAATAAGAACATGAGATGTATTTAAACTCCAGCTGCAAGAGTAGTATGCTCTTGTGTATCCGATAAATAAGAACATGAGATGTATTTAAACTCCAGCCACTTGCCCAGAAAGAGTTTTGTTTCTTTGATAAATAAGAACATGAGATGTATTTAAACGTCCATATACAGAAATATATATCCCCAGTAACTCGATAAATAAGAACATGAGATGTATTTAAACTCTAAAGAAAGTGTCCCTCCAATAAGCCCGTCCAGGATAAATAAGAACATAAGATGTGATCCCAGTTTTGAAAAGTGAAATTCGTGGCGCCCCTTACAATGGAACATTTCAGGGGCTTCTCTACCGATATCGTTCAATATTCCCATACAGGTACGGTTTGGCGCGGTGAAACGCTGTGACAGATAGCGCATGGAAGCTCCGATTTCGCCATCCGGTCCGCCATACTGACTCATGATAATTTGTGCGATTTTTGCATTCGGTGTAGTAATATTTACCGGATATTCCAGTCTTTTTTCATAATTCCACATATTAACGGCATCCTCCTTTTCTTACTTCCCAGGGCCACGGCTGATTCACCCATTCCCAACTGCGGGATTTGGTATCGTTGGCGGTATCGATGGTAAGCGGGCCATAGTTTTTGGCATAAGCTTCTAGCGCTTCATTGCGAAGGGCCGATTTTTCTTCAAAATATGCCAGTGCCTCTTCATCACAAGGATTAATATCCAGATACAATGTCATCTCAACGACTGCAAAACTAAGCTGATTGATTCGGTTTAACATCTGTTCCTTTGACATGCGTTCCATCATTTGCAGCCACCTCCTCCCTTTCCGCAGAATGGTTTGTGAAGATCCGGAAAAATAGTTCCGAACTGAAGCCCTTTGCATAATTCATAGGTTTGACCGAAGTGCGTGTGCGGAATATATGCCATGGCTACCGGAAGGGTATCCACTTTCCGATACATTGATTGTTGATTACAACTACAGGATGTCTGTATTGACCTTGTATTTTGACATGGCATCTGGAAGTTATTTCCATGCCGTTGGCCGCAGCCGGGACGATTTGTGCGATAATTATCCATAATAGTCCTTTCACTAAAGAATCTTTCCATATTACAATATGAGCGGAGTCAAAAAGTGATATAGATAGTTTTGAGTTGAGATAAAATTTATGGTATACTTGTAGAGAAAGGCAAAAATAAGAAATCTTTTTACCTTTAGTTGGGAGGAAACGGATTATGAATACATTACTGACAACCTGGGGCGAGTTTCTTCATCCGGATCATGTCTTAGAAGAATATCCGCGGCCGCAGATGGTGCGGGAGTCTTATTTAAATCTGAACGGATTCTGGGATTATGCGATTACGGAAGAGGGGGAGTTTCCCTGCCGGATGGATGGAACCATACTGGTTCCGTTTTCACCGGAAACGCTTTTGTCCAGAGTGCACAGGAAGTTACAGCCGGATGAGTACCTTTGGTATGAACGGGATCTTCCGGTGAAAACTCCAAAAGACGACAGTCGTTGTATCCTTCATTTCGGAGCAGTGGATCAGTGTGCAATTGTGTTTATAAACGGCAGAAAGGTTTGCCGCCATGTGGGGGGCTATCTGCCCTTTGAAGTAGATATTACAGATTTTCTTGTGGCAGAAGAGAATACTCTGACGGTCAGGGTTCAGGACTATTCGGATACTTCTTATCATGCACGGGGAAAGCAGTCTTTACATCCGTCGGGAATGTTTTACACGGCACAGAGCGGAATCTGGCAGACAGTCTGGCTGGAATGGGTTCCGGCGGTTTACATCAGGGATCTGAGATTGACACCAGATTATGATGGAAATACAGTATCCGTGGAAGTGGCATTGAATCTTGCATCAGAAGAAAACATAATCTGTGATATTTCTGCAGGGGATGAGAAGATTCATGTGGAATCAAAAAGCCGCAGGTTTAAGGTTACATTGGATCATAAAATTTCCTGGACACCGGAATCTCCAAATCTTTACGAGGTGACGGTAAAATTGGGACAGGACTGCATCAAGGGTTATTTTGCCATGCGTACCTATACGATAGAAAAAGACCGAAAAGGAATATTACGTTTTTGCCTGAATCATCAGCCTTTATTTTTACAGGGAATTCTGGATCAGGGATATTGGTCTGACGGTCTTTATACAGCGCCCTCGGATGAGGCACTGATCTTCGATCTTACGAAGATGAAGGAATTGGGATTCAATATGATACGGAAGCACTGCAAGATTGAGTCGGCACGTTGGTATTATCATTGTGACCGGCTTGGAATGATTGTATGGCAGGATATGGTAAATGGCGGAACGACTTACAACACACCATTAGTAACCTGGCTGCCGACCGTAGCTTCCAAAATCCGGACAAAATTGGATGACCATAAGTATCATCGTTTTGGGAGAGGCAGTAAAAAGGGAAGATTTGAATGGGTAAGAGAGTGCCGGGATACGATTCTGTATCTTTCACATTTTCCCTGTATCAGTACCTGGGTATTGTTTAATGAAGGCTGGGGACAGTTTGATGCGGATTTGATTACGGAACAGGTGAAAAAGCTGGATCCACATCGTCTGGTGGATGCTACAAGCGGTTGGTTTATGCAGAACAACAGTGATTTTCACAGTGTACATACATATTTCAGAAAATTAAAGATGGAAGAGACGGACAAACCTTATGTGATCTCTGAATACGGCGGATATGATTGCCATATTGCGGCACATTCTGCGGAAGAAAAGGCCTATGGATATAAGCATTTTGAAACCGTGGAGGAGTTTCAGCAGGCGCTTATGCGGCTGCAGAAGGAAGAATTGGAACCGCTGATTGAGCAGGGACTCTGCGGTGCGGTCTATACGCAGCTTTCGGATGTGGAAAGTGAAGTAAATGGATTGTTTACATTTGACCGGAAAGTGTGCAAATTATGGAACATCTGATTTTTAGCTTAAATGCCACGATTCCGATCTTTCTGACTATGATATTTGGGATGATATTTAAAAAGGCAGGTATCTTTAATGAGAAGTTTGTAAGTGCTGCAAATAAATTTGTATTTCAGGCTGCGCTTCCGGTACTGCTGTTCCAGGATATCAGCGGGGCAGATTTTTATGAAGTATGGGATACCGGATTTGTGTTGTTTTGCTTTTGCGTGACATTGATTTCAATTCTGGCTGTGACAGCGTTGTCCTTTCTATGGAAGGATAAATCTATTCAGGGAGAGTTTGTGCAGGCATCCTATAGGAGCAGTGCGGCGATTTTGGGAATTGCATTCATACAGAATATCTATGGAGACGCAGGTATGGCACCGCTGATGATTATTGCAACAGTTCCTTTGTATAATGTGATGGCAGTTGTGGTGCTTTCTTTCCTGAAACCGGACAGAGAGAAATTCGATCGGGCACTGATTCTCTGTACATTGAAAGGGATTGTTACCAATCCCATTATTTTGGGGATTGCTGCAGGTGTAATCTGGTCTGCGCTTCAGATACCGAAACCGGAAGTTCTGGATAAGACACTTCACAATCTTTCGGTTCTTGCCACTCCTCTGGGATTGATGGCGATGGGAGCCTCCTTTCGTGTTTCTCAGGCACGGAGCCAGATGAAGCCTGCGGTTGTCAGCAGTATTCTGAAACTGGTGGTATTTTGTGCTGCATTTCTGCCCCTTGCTGTGGGGCTCGGATTCCGAAATGACAAGTTAGTGGCGATCCTTGTTATGCTGGGTTCTGCCACGACAGTAAGCAGTTATGTCATGGCACGCAATATGGGGCATGAAGGGAGTCTGACATCTAATACCGTAATGCTTACCACGCTGTGCAGCGCATTTACTCTGACCGGATGGCTGTGCTTTCTGCGCATGATGGAATTTATTTGATGAGTCTTTTTATAACGAACCTGGAGTACTTTGAACGATGAACAAAAGTATTCCGGGTTTTTTGATGCCTGCGGGAAAAACAGGAAGCGTGTCCGAACTTAAAACGATGAAATATTTAAAGAAATACTATGATTTTTTCGAAAAATATTAAGAAAAAGTGTATTTATACATAAAAATATGATAAAATGGTAAAAAGAGCTATTGTAGTAAAAGGAGACTGATTTGAATGGAGGTAAGCTGAATGGAGGGCAAAAGAAGGGTAAGTACGGGAATACCGGGATTTGATCAGGTGATTGATCAGTTCCGGTTAGGTGACAATGTAGTATGGCAGGTTGAGTCTTTAGAAGATTACAGAAGAGTGGTGCAACCTTATATCCGCCAGGCGGTCAGGGATGGACGGAAACTGGTTTATATTCGATTCGGAAGCCATGAGCCTGTAATTTCGGAAGAAGACATGGGTGCAGTTTCTCTGGAATGGATCAATGCCCAAAAGGGTTTTGAACACTTTGCTACAAAAGTTCATCGGCTGATTACAGATTATGGAAAAGAAGCATTTTATGTTTTTGATTGTCTTACCGATCTGCTGAAATTCTGGTATTCTGATTTGATGATTGGAAACTTTTTCCGGGTGACGTGTCCTTACCTGTTTGAATTGGAGACCATTGCGTATTTTGCGTTGATCCGGGATTCTCATACGTCGGATACGATCAACAGAATCCGGGAAACCACCCAACTTTTATTGGAGGTTTATGATGTGGACGGCAATTTCTATGTCCATCCGGTTAAAGTGTGGCAGAGATATTCTAAAACGATGTTCTTGCCGCATCTGATTACGCATGATACAGCGCAGTGTATCACCTCCAGTGCAGAGGCCGCGGCCCTTTTTTCCAGATATGGTCTGGAAGATGAAAAGATGGATTACTGGGATGTGACATTTCAGCGTGCTTATCAGGCATTATCCGGTTCAGAGGAACGCCGGGAGGAACGGAAAAAATTATTGTTAAAACTTCTGATCGGGGATGACACGAAGATCTATACTCTCTGCTGCAGGTTTTTCAGTCTGCGGGATCTGGTGAATATCAAGTCCCGGGAAATCGGAACCGGACGGATCGGAGGAAAGGCAGTAGGAATGCTGCTTGCAAGAAAAATCGTGGAGCAGGATAAGGAGCGGCGGTTTGCTCCCTATCTTGAGATGCATGATTCCTTTTACCTGGGAGCTGATATATTTTACACATATATTGTACACAACGATTGTTGGAAACTTCGGACGAAACAGAAAACAAGAGAGGGATATTATAGATATGCCCCGGAACTCAAAGAACGGATTCTTCATGGAACTTTTCCTGAGATGATTAAAAATCAGTTTCGTAAAATGTTGGAATATTATGGCCAATCACCGATTATTGTCCGTTCCAGTTCTCTTCTGGAAGATAATTTCGGCAATGCATTTGCCGGAAAGTACGACAGTGTGTTTTGTGTGAATCAGGGAACACCGGAAGAACGTTACGAGGCATTTGAGCATGCGGTCCGTACGGTATATGCCAGCACGATGAATCAGGATGCGCTGAATTATCGTATGAACCGCGGACTGTTTGAACAGGATGAGCAGATGGCACTGCTTGTTCAGAGGGTGTCCGGTGATTATTATGGGACGGATTTCTTTCCGCATATTGCAGGGGTTGGTAACTCTTCCAATTTGTATGTGTGGAATTCAGATATTGATATGAGTGCCGGGATG
>ULUL01067683.1_pt1 | contig 12754 bp, 14 predicted proteins | sample 1958481 | NCBI WGS metagenome assembly ULUL01 (sample SAMEA4835759, study PRJEB28245) | human gut metagenome | biome: gut microbiome; material: fecal sample | place: Denmark | collected 2008 | reverse complement strand
TGATAATTAGTTGTGTAAATTATTCGCCCGTTTGGGTATTGCAAAATTAGTTTTACAAAAGACTTGAATATTATAACTAAATATGATAAAATGTATCATGGAGGGGGTGATATAATGCCATTCAAAATACGTTCAATGCTCATACCAAAACAGGGCAACAATCCTAAAAAGAGGATAAAGCCCGACACTATTGTAATACATTATACGGCCGTTCCCGGTTGTAAAGCTGAACGGCTCGCCGAATGTTTTGTGAATGACAATGGCGGTTATAATCAGTCATGTAATTATGTCGTTGACTGGTCGGAAGTTATTTGCCTTATTCCCGCGGGGTATATGTCGTATGGCGTAACTGGGCATAACGACCATGTAATTAATATTGAAGTTTGTTATCGTGAAAGCGGCGGTCGCTTTGACCTTACTTCAATAGCTAATTTACGTGAACTCGTGCGGCGGTTAATGCGTAAATGGGATATTCCGGCTGAAAAGGTTGTTAGGCACTACGACTTAACGGGTAAAGAATGCCCGCTATTTTACGCGCGCGAAACATGGGAATGGATTGAACTTCATCACATTATTACAACGGGGAGTATATAATGAGTTATAGACTACAACGTTTATTAACTGTTAAGAGCATTGTAACAATACTTTTAACTGTGGGCTTTCTGATTCTTAGTTTAACGGCTCAAGATGTTCCGCAAATATTCGCCGAGGTTTACAAAATGATAGTTATCTTTTATTTTGGCACACAAGCCGGGAGTAAAGATGACAAAGACACGACAGGAGGAAACAAAGTATGACACTAGTAGAAATATCAAAAACATTAAATTCGACAATCGTCCCGGCTATTATGGGCGAAAACTACACTGTAAATCCCGATCTCTCAAATATCGTTGATCTGGGCACGGCTATCAGCGCCATGACCGCAGACCAGTTCAAGGATTATTTCAACAAGTTTGCTGAAGGCGTGAGAACGTATGTTGACAGCCGCGGCTACTCTCCGGAGCAGTTACCGCTCTATGTTGACAGTCAGGAGTTTGGCGGTATTGTTCAGTCGATTAAGACTGACTTTGTGGAGACACGCGGCAGTAATCTGTATAGTCTTGTAGACGGGCAGTATTACAATGATGTAAACAAGTACTTTGGTACTAAGACCGATAACAAGATTTATGAAAAGGATGTGACATATAGCTACTGTAAGTCAATCCCCAACAGCATGTACAAAAAGTCTTTTATGTCGGCGAGCGGCGTATCAGAGCTTGTCGCGATGATTGAAACCATGCTTGAAAACTCTATCAGACGTGACAGCAGTGCACTGGAGCACAACCTTTTAGGCGCACTGGCTCTTAACGGCAAACAGATAAAACTCGTGACTACATATAACACCATGATTACCACTGGCAACATCGGGCAGAGCGCAACAACGGGCATTAATGGCGAAAATGCCGTCGCGCTTGATGTTGGTAAAATGGTAGCAGTAACAAGCGAAAATTGCATTTACAACAAGTTATTTATGCAATGGGCTAATGAGACAATCAAGAACATTGTGGCGGCGGCTAAATTCGCTAATAAGAAGTACAATGATGGCACAATCTCCACATGGCAGACACTGGAAGACAGCGTGATGATTTTTAACAGCATATTCAAAAATCGTATGTCAGCTCTTAACCTCTCAGACCCGTCAGGCGTATCGACTTATGATACACCTTTTTGGAACGCCCAGACGGACAATCTCGTGCCCACAGTGGCGAACAGTACACGCGTTGTATACACAGATAACGGACTGGATACGGGGAACAAGTCGCTTGATAACGTTGTGGGTATGTACTATGACCGTAGGGCAGTCGGCTACACCACAACACCTATTGCACCGCGCACAAGCTACAATGCGGACGGCGATTTTTACAATCACTTCCGCGATTTCAATGCGCGTTATTGGATAGATACCAGAAACACGGCCATTATATTCACACTGAATTAATCGACATTATTACACCTCGGCATTATGCCGGGGTGTATGCATATAAGGAGTAATTATGGATATACAGTTATTACAGACAACAGACCCACCAAATAAACTTAACAAGAAGATTACAGAAGTGTCGACAATAACAGTAACGTTAAAGGATAATACAGATTATATAACGCCTGTTATACGTTTGTCGCCTTCATATATTGAAACAGCTTTCAACTACGTATATATCCCCGCTTTTGGACGTTATTATTTTCTTAATGGAAAAGGAGTTTTAGTCGGAAAACTTGTAGAATATACATTGCGTGTTGATGTGCTCATGAGTTGGAAAACGGCTATAAATGATAGTACCGTTATAGCTTCAAGAAGTACGAATAACGGCAATAAATTATTGCCCGACAATATACCCGTGCTCGCGAAACGTAATGTATTATATAAGCGTTTAACTGGCGGTATCACAGCGGCGGGGAAATTCGGTTCTGATGTTGTAGACAGTTCGAGCCCGTCAATACTGCTAACAGTTATAAACGGGCGCGGTGAAGCTCCGGCAGGATCTATAACTCTGAACGCTCCTGTTGTTAATGATAATCAAGTTTCTTTAACGTGGACAAAGATTGAGGGGGCAGAAAAGTATTATGTATATCGCAAGGGCGAAAATGACAGCGATTATAAAGTTATCGGTATGCCCGCCGCACAGCTTTTTGATGACCTTATAGAAGAATCTGGGACATATATGTATTATGTAAGGCCATTCAGTAATTTCGCCTTGGGAGATTCTAGCAACACAGTTTCGGCAACTGTTACTTTGGGGGTGTGATTTATGGGAATAATGAAGGATACTTGGAACACAACAGCAGAACGAATCCGCGTACAGAATCCGAATTATATCATGCAAGGTCTTATAGCTCTTCACAATTTCGGACTTTCAAACGGTATAACATATAATTTCGATAAAGTTATTGATACAAGTCACATTGAATACAGATACATGTGTTCAAACACTTCAAGTGTTAGAGGGTCTATTTCTGATGTAGGTTATAAACAAAACACTTTTTGCCGTTTAGGTTGGAATGGAACTAATTATAATACTCAAACCACCGAGAATGGATTTCCGCGTTTTTATCCGGAAATGAAAAGGGCTAAAGATTTTCAGTCTATTTATACATCTAATCAGTATACTGCGGGAATGTTTTGTTTTTCAAACCCAGTTCCGCAAGCGTATGAACGGGGAACACCGCTTGTAAAAGAAATTAGATGGTATGCCCCGATTTCAACACTTTTCCGAAACTTTGAATTTGATGATGATGATTTAATACTTGAATATTGTTCATTCTATACTAATAATTCAGATGGAAACGAACAATCCTTATTATGGAATAGAATGTATTATTCTAATATCGAACACACACCAACATGTGTTTTACAAGTGTTTGATTCAAATACTGGTGTAAATAATCCAGTTTGGATAAACATGTTACAGTGGGCAGCGTCTGCTTCAACTGACGGCAGAATAGGCAGTTCAATGAACGCGGCTTGGCTTGCTTTACTTGATAATGCCCCGCTTAAGTTCCTTATGCTTAATGGTGCTTCTGGAGAATATCAAGATCAGTTTTCCGATTGTGTTATTTACGGTAAAAAGGCAGACTGGACAAAGTTCTTTGATTCTCTGGGCTTGCCTTGGAGTTGGGATATAGATGTTGTAAAATCTCCCGACGGAAACGGTTTGCGCAAACCCACCGTTCCTGGACAGCCAACCGACCCCGTTGACAATAAGGACGGAGACGGAGATAATATAAGTGATACAGTAGAATATCCAGAAGTATCATATATTCCGAACTCATATACAAAGTACTGGATAACGCCTGACGAGTTTGTAAAACTCAAGGAGTTTTTATTTAAGAAAACTTTCCTTGATAATGTTTCCCGGCTTTGGGAAAATCCCGCAGAATACATTGTTGACCTGACTTATTATCCGTTAAGACCTGAAACGCTAGGTATGACAGGAGCACAAGAACAGATAATTGTTGGTAACATAAACAGTGAAGTTACTGGTCTTGTATTTCCCGACAGCGGCAATAGATTCCATTACATGGGATTGTATCACATATCACCTTATTATAACTCATATCTTGATTACGAACCGTATACCAGTATATCTATATATTTGCCTTATATCGGTGTACGTTCGCTCGATTCAAGCCGTGTAACAGGTCACACACTCCATGTCGGATATACGTTTGACTTCAACACAAGACAGGTCACAGCACATTTAGGTCTTGATGGTGACGGATTCGGAGATTTGGGTAATGCCTTAGATAGTTTTACTGGCTCGTTTGGTGTTGCTTTTCCGCTGTCTGGCTCGCAAGCTAATCAAGTCGCATTAAATGTGTTGCAGTCAACGACACAAGTCGTAACAAGCGCGGGGGCTATTGCGGGCGGTGTTGCTACTGGCAATGTCGCGGAAGTTTATGGCGGGGCTGTTGGTATAGGTTCGCAGTTTTTAGGGGGTAAATCAATTAAACCAGAAAGCATGGGCACACTAACTCCAACAGCGGGACTATACGCGCCACAGATTCCCTATTTGATAATTAATAGACCTATTGCGGCCTTGCCTTCAACATGGGTTGAAGATATGGGTTACAGCGCCGGGTATAGTGGTAAAGTGTCCAGCTTTACGGGGTATCTTGAAGCAAACCATGTTGAACTTAAAAGAGCGGCGAACATGACAGAACAAGAAGCGCAAGAAATAATAACAGCTTTACAAGGGGGTATTTTAATATGAGTGATTTTGATATTTGCACAACACCAACAGCGCGCACATTTAAGGACTATTGTAATTATCTGTATGAATATGTAGCGCGTATGTTTGTATGGCATTGCGATTTTGCTCCTGACTACATATTTGAACGTTATTTGATACAGTCGGGGCAGTGCGCAATATACAAACCGGACAACGGCGCGCCTGTTGTTATTCGCGGAAATTATTCCGGTTCATCTACTGAATATTTACCCGGTTCGCAGTATGTCGGCGCAACTTTGAACGGAAAAACATACACGGGGACTGTTGGTGAAAATGTCGCCGTGTTATGGAATAATCACACATTAACCGGGGATATATCCACAATAAGCGCATATGCTAGCCGCTTTGTCGAGAGCGATAAAAGCATATTAAACGTTCTCCGGGGAGCGCGTATAACGGCACTGGTAACCGCGACGGATAACACAGATAAATTAACACTGGACAACGTTGTAAAAGCTATCAACGATGGCGAAACCGTTGTGAAAGTTCCACCCGCATACAGAGAAATAGACGCGCTCGACAACGGCGTAAAAAGGTTTGATATCCTGCGACTTACAGACCCTAAAGACACAGATAAATTACAGTATCTTACAAGATATCGCGACGACTTGTTAAGCGCATTTCTAAATGAATATGGGCTATCTGTTGAATGTGTCAATAAAATGGCTCAAGTCAGCGTGTCAGAACTACACAGCATGGACAGCGCAACAGCGGCAATTATTGATAGTCGTCTTGAATGTCGCTCGCGTCAACTTGATTTAGTACGTTCATGGGGTTATGATATCAGCGTTGAAAAGGGTGTTGCGCGAGGTGTTACACTTGATACAGATGAGAATCAGAACAAACAGGGGGTAGAAGAAAATGCGGAAAATGTTTAAATATTATCTTTATGAGATATTAGACGAAATGACGTTTTCAGACATTACGGAAGGCGGCGTGGTTATTGTACCGGGTGCGGCCGTGAAAAACCAGTTAACCAGATACGACGAACGATGTTTCACAGCGGCTAGTGCTGACATTGAAACGGCGGCCGCGGCGTTGTCCTCTATATACAGTTTATTCGCGGCAGTGCATGCGGCAGATATAACACGCCTTAAAAACGCGCTTACAACAGAATATAAACCATTAGACAATTACAACATGGTTGAAAGCGGCACAGATAAAAGGACAGTTGATAGAGATTATACACGGACTTCAACAGGTTCAATAAATGAAGGCGGTACAACCTCAGCAGAAACGACAGGAACACGGACGGACAATTTAACGGAAACGGCAACGCATACCGGGACAGTTGGCACAGAAGGAACGACAACAGGAAAAACAACGGATACTAGCACAATAAGCAATGTTACAACTGAAAGCACTAAAGATGAAGGCACAACAGGAAATACAAACAATGTCAGCGCATATGATAGCGCTACTCTAGTAGGACATGATTCTTCATCTGGGACAGCAACAAACGAGCGCACAGCAACGACAAATAATAATGTAACGCACGGCGGCGATGTTGATACAACTGCTACAAGTTCTAACACAGTAACGAACGACACGACAGACACAACAACGAATACCGGAACTGTTAAGAATGAGAACGGCGAAACGTTCACTAGGAATTTAACGACAGCAGAGAGCGGCAATATTACGGACACGGACAACACAACAGACAACACAGAACATACGTTGACACGTTCGGGAAATATCGGTGTTACGACTTCACAGCAAATGTTAGAGAGTGAAATTAATTTGCGTGTGAAAAATCAGCTTGTTTATTATGTTGTCGAACTGTTTGTATCTCAATATTTAACATGGTAATATTAGCGGGTATATCTTAAATGATATACCCGTTATGCAATTTATGCAATGGACAAACTAGCCATTTTATGATATACTTATATCAGAGGGAAAGAGAAAACCGAAATACATAGAAAGTGAGGTATTATAATGCCAACTATTGAAGAATTGAAGATATTGCAAAACTTACCGTTAGAAATGAAAATTTCAAGAACGGAAAAGCTAATTAAAGAATGGGTACACTTTCACGGATTACAGAATGTTTTTGTTAGTTTTTCTGGGGGTAAAGATAGCACAGTACTATTACACATTGCCCGAAAAATATACCCAGAGTTATCCGCTGTTTTTGTTGATACTGGGTTAGAATATCCAGAAATACGGGATTTTGTAAAAACTTTTAAAAACGTTAAATTTTTATCTCCGGCTAAAAATTTTGCTACTGTTATTTCTGAATATGGATATCCTGTTATATCTAAAGCCGTTTCGCATAATGTGGGGATTTTAAGAAGAAATCCAGACGGAAATGTTGCAAAAAATATATTTAATCCAAATAAAAAAGGTCCTTATGCTATGTTTAAATGGAAACAGTTATCAAATACAGATTTTCTTTTATCGGACAAGTGTTGCGATATAATGAAAAAGAAACCTATTCATGATTATTGCAAAAATTTTAATTGTTACCCGATAACTGCGCAATTAGCTTGTGAAAGTAAAATACGCGAATCCAAATGGTTGCAATTCGGGTGCAATGCTTTTGAAAGCGCTTTTCCGGTTTCTAATCCTTTATCGTTTTGGACAGAACAAGATATTTTGCATTACATATGCAGGTACACGCATGATTTAATTTCTTGGCGTAAAGAAAATACAGAACTCGAAAATATAACGCCTATATGTGATATATATGGAGATGTCGTTTACAACATAAAAACACATACATACCGAACAACCAAATTACATAGAACTGGCTGTATGTTTTGCGCTTTTGGCGTTCATTTAGAAAAAGGAAGCACGCGCTTTCAAACTATGCAAAAGACACACCCAAAACTATATAATTATTGTATACAAGGTGGGCAATATAAAAATGGTGTTTGGACACCTTCAAATGACTTTGGAAATATAGGCTTGGGTTTAGGTCACGTATTTGACGTAATAAACAATATTTACGGCGAAAATTTTATTCGTTATAAATAATCGCCTAAACAGATAGGAGTATATTGAAATGTCATGTCGTTTTCTTGATTCTAATAATGTTTGTTCTTGCAAAGTAGGTAAACGCGGTAACCCCGTTATCTGTACTAATCCAGAAGATTGTACGCTAAAACAGACAGAATCAGAATTGAAAAAAAGCTTACATAAATCTTGGGCTCGGTTCGCATCGCTTCCAGTCAGCAAACAAAACATGTATAAAATTATATATTATGGCGGGCGCTATCCATGGGAGGTATACAATGATAATAACAATAGGTAAAGTGAACGTCGTTATAATACCGGATATAAAATATGCGGCACTATTTGAAAAGACGACCAATAAATATCTTTATGAGATTTATGAAACAACATATGACCGTCTTTTAAATAGGGTGTTCAAGTGTTCAAGAATTTTTAATTAAGTATCTCTCCATGTTGGCGATATTGTGTTTAAAGAATTACACAAGTAATATCCGCATAGCGGGCGCTTTAGTCCCGCTCCATGTTGGCGAACAATAAACGCAAATTACAAACATCGCGCCCGGAGCGTATACCGGGAGAGAGAGGTTTATTATGGCACTTAATCTTGAAGCAGTAAAGAAGCAGGTCAACACAGTAGGTTCCCCGATTTTTGAAAACCGTGTTAAAGGTTCTTGGGAGAACATCTACAACACGGACATTGAAGTTACTGAAACCCAGGTTTACACAGACAGCAACGGCGATACTTACGGCGTCATGGTGTTCGCAGAGCGCCCGGGCGAGTTCTATCTGTGCGGAAAGGTAGCGACCGAACTTGCGACAGCGGTTTGCGCTCCGGAGAACGGCGGCACGTTTGACGAATCGGGAATCATGACAGACCATTATTACATTCATATCGGCTCACCTAAAAAGACAAAGCAGGGGAATAAATCTTATTTACCTGTTACGCTGTCTGACGGCAAAGGAGAAAACGCCGCAGTATCTGATAATATGCCTTTTTAATTCCTTAATGGCGGGGATAATTCCCCGCCTTATTTCTCTATTATAAAAGGAGTGTTTTATATGGCTCAAATACGTAACCAGTCGCCTGAAAGTAAATACATAAAGCGTATTAACGAACAACTCGCAGACGTTAACAGACTTTTAACAAAAGAAGCGCCGGGGGTTGAAAATAACCCGCTAATTGCGAAATGGAGTAGAGCAATTAGAGAAAGCGGGCTCGAATTCTCTAAAGAAAATGGGCGATATAAAATAAGAAACACAAAAGAGAACAGAGAAAAAATTAAAGAACTTGAAACGGCATTGAAGAAATACAAGCCCCAAACAGCCGGAGAATATCGCGCAGACATCAAAAAAGAACTTGAAAAAGAAGCAAAAAAGGCAGCAAAGCGGTTTTACAAGAGTAACACTAAAAAAGATAAGCAGAAGCGCAAAAAATTAGAAAAACACCTTGTAAGCAAAGAAAAAATTCAAGCGCGTATTAAGGCCCATTTGCAAGAATATGAAATACAAAATATGCTTGATTATATATACCAGTATGAAGGAAATAAAGATTTTGGGCGAGTTCTCGGTGATATATCCTCGGGTAAATCGGCGGGAGAACGTGACACACGGCGTATATTTAACGAATTCGGGCGAATACGACAGCATTATATTGACTTAATGTACAATAATGTGAAAAGCGAACAAGAAGAAGCAAAACGCGATTTACGCGACATTTTAGCGGACATGTCTTTTGGTGAAGCTTTTCCAGATGAGGGGGCGCAAACTAGTGGAACACTGGGAAAAACTCGAAAGCGCAACAATACAAAACGCCGTTGAAGTTATCGGTCGAGGTAAAACACGGCAGATAATTAATACCGCTTGTATCGGATTCGATATTGAAACGACAAACGATGAAGTCACAGAAAGCGCGTATATGTACATATGGCAACTCGCTATTGATGGCCGTGCGTACTATGGGCGAACGTGGGACGAATTTTTTTGCTTACTCGCTATCTTACGGCAGAAGCTGGCAGGAAAAATTATTATATTTATTCACAATATGGGGTTTGAAATGTCGTTTCTTTTACCTCGCTTATATCGTGCGGGAAATTTATCGCGAATATTCGCGCGTGAAGTTCGTGAACCTCTTGAGGTTGAAACGAATGACGAGATTATATTTCGCGACACTATGGCATTAACAAACATGAGTTTGCAAGCACTAGCCAAAAATTATTGTAGAACACAGAAGCTTGTTGGAGATTTGGATTATTCAATTTTACGCAACAGCACAACACCTCTCACTACAACAGAACTGGCATATTGCGAAAATGATGTTTTAATACTCTCAGAATATGCGGAATATCTTCATAACGAGTTCACTAAACAGGGCGCTAAAATACCATATACGGCAACTGGAATTGTTCGACGACTTGTAAAAAATCAGTTCCATGGTTGGGAATATAAAAACGCTTGCGATAAAGTTTCCCGGCTATACCCGAAAACAGTTGATAAATACAATTTTACAATGAAATGGCTATACCGGGGCGCGTTTTGTCACGCTCAAACTGCTATTTGCGGCGAAGTGCTTGAAAACGTTCACAGCCATGATTTAAAAAGCGCATACCCCGCAGAAATGGCACACAGATTATACCCCATGTCTCCTTTTAAAACTATCCCTACGGATAGTGTTAACGAGCATATAAAACGCGGTTTCGCGGTTATTATGCTCGTTGAGTTCTACAATATCAGAGCGACCGGAGCGCACGTTCTAGAAAGCCGTCATAAAGTCATAGAAGAAAGCGGCGCCGAATATGACAATGGGCGCTTATATTATGCCGATAAAATCACTGTGTTTATTACTGAAATTGATTTAGCAATATACAACATGATGTATGAATATTCTGACATGAAAATACTAGGCGCTAAAGCTGCGGCAAAAAGTCCATTGCCTGACTATCTCTTAAGGCCTTTATTTACTGTATACCAACAAAAAGAGGAAATAGGCAAACAGTTAAAATCAGACCCAGATAACTGCGACTTAAAAGCTATGTACATGAGCATAAAGGGAAAGCTAAATAGCTTTTACGGCATGTGTGTAGCGCGCCTGAATCTTGAAGAAGTCACATATAACGGCGAATGGGGCAAAGTTAGAAACACAACTTATGAAGAAGAAATAAACAAGTCTGTATTGTCGCCGTACTGGGGCATTTACATCACAGCTTATACACGGTTAACAATATGCACAGCAATTACCGCACTAGGCAAGCACGCTTATTACAGTGACACAGACAGCATAAAGCACAGCGCAACATTCGAATATTTTGACAACTTCAACAGGCATATAGAAGATGCGAATAAACGCATGTGCATTTCATATAAGCTTGATTTTAACGTGTTCAAAAATTTAGGAAAATTCGACTATGAAGGAACATATACGCGATTCAAGACACTAGGCGCTAAACGTTACATCGTGGAAGAATATAATAAAAAAGATGGCGCGTTAGAAGTAAAATGCACAGTAGCGGGACTACCTAAAAACACATTCAAGACATTCGCAAAACAACTCGGTAACGATGAAGCATTTAAGCGGTTCGAACCTGATTTAACTTTTGATATATCGGGCAAAAATGCGCATAAATACAACGATGAAACAACGGCAATAATCGCCGGAGAAACTATGCACGAATACGGGTCATGCTATATTTATAGCGTTGGTTTTTGTATGCGTGTAGACAGCGGTTTCTTGCTTATTATAAGCAAGAGAAAGGAGATAACACAATGAGTATCAGTAAGTCAGCTATAGTCCTTTTTAAGTCCCTTAACATTCCTAAATACGATAAGGACGGAAACAAAATCTTCAATCCGGTTGAAGATATCCCCGGCCACCAATTCGGTGACTGGAATATATTAAATTCTAGCCGTTCCCGAGGTAAAACAACGAACACTCTATTACTGGGTATGTGTTGGAATGTCACAGACGGAATACAGATTCAATATATCAGGCAGTATGATGATATGTTGACACCTTCCAAAGCACAAGATTTATTTGATGTTATAATAGGCGGCGGTTATATTGAGAAAATAACCAACGGCAAATATAACAACGTTAAATACTGGCGGCGGCGTTGGTATTTTGTGAATATCAGCCCGGAAACAGGCGAGGTTATAGAACAGGCTCAGGACGCTTTTTGTGTTTGTCTTGGTATAAATAAAGAGCATGATTTAAGGTCAACTTATAACGCGCCTAAAGGCGACTTCATTATATTTGATGAATATATGCGCGCCGATAAAATGTATTTGCGCGATGAGTTTATTATATTCAATAATCTATTAAGTACGATAATACGCGACAGAACAAGCGCGGTTATATTCTTGCTAGGCAACTTAACAGACATTACATCGCCGTACTTGCTTGAAATGGGACTACTTGAAACGGCGCGTAAAATGCAACCGGGGGACTTCAAACATTACGAGGTTGACGGAGTTGTTATTAATGTATTCTATATTCCTACGGTAAATAAGAAGCAAGCTACAAAAGCGAAAATCAGTAAATATTTCCGCGCATGGAATAATTCTAAAATGGTAGGTATAACAGGCGGAAAGGGTAACTGGGCTTTAAAAATATATCCGCATGCGCCGCGCGATGAATTTAAAATTATAGACAGGGCGCAAATTGAATGTGATGATGGGTATATATGCCGCGAGTTAAGACAATATTCTAATGGGTACTACATCATGTTTTACCCACTGATTGAACCTCTTAAAGACCGTGTAACATATACAAGAAACACAGACCAAGCATTCTCATACATGCGGCGTTATGGGCTAGGATACACACAAACAGATGAAGTAATATGCGCTTTAATTAATAGACATAGGTGTTACTATTCAGACAATGTAACCGGTGAAAGAGTAACAGCATACATCAAAGCACGCTAATAATTTATGGGTATAATCTTTTGATTATACCCATTATTTTATATAGATAATTAGTATTTCAAACAATACCCAAACGGGCGAATAATTTACACAACTAATTATCA
>ULUL01065366.1_pt1 | contig 12828 bp, 11 predicted proteins | sample 1958481 | NCBI WGS metagenome assembly ULUL01 (sample SAMEA4835759, study PRJEB28245) | human gut metagenome | biome: gut microbiome; material: fecal sample | place: Denmark | collected 2008 | reverse complement strand
AAAAAATCAACATTAGATATTTAAATTTACTACAGATAAATATTATACTCCACCCTTAATAACTCACGGACTTTCTCTCTATCTCCTTTAGTTTTCAGTTTTATTTCATAGATAATGGCATCAACTAGAGTACGATACCACCAACCTTGAAGAAAACACCACAGAAATCCAACTTTACCCTCCAATATACCACCTTTCAAAAAATAACGAATGCAAAAATACAGGAATGCACGCCAAAACAAAGGCATCTTGGCATATCTGTGCTTCATTGAACGCTGACTTGCAGCTTGTCCTTCAAGCGCATTCTTCTCATTGGTAGTTAGACCATATTCAATATCCAACAAATCAGCAACCTCACGAATAGCATACCCATTATGCTTATTTGTCCACCATTTTAGGTTATTCAAATTATCATCGTAGAAAGCCTCTTCCCACACCACAAGCTCTCCGCTAGTTAATTCCATATGTTCATCCATCTGGCGGTTTTCACTCACAGCTTTGCCATTACGAAAAATACGTGTCATATATTTTTTGCCAGTCCCTCCCTTGATGAACTTACCCATAAATACATGCTTTAATCGAATACTAATTGCAGATACATATTCTGGCATATAAGGTAATTCCTTTTGCATGCGCTCTATCAACCCAGGTTCAAGATATTCATCAGCGTCTAACTTCAACACCCATTCTGTTTTAATAGGAGCATTTCGTAATGCCCAATTAAACTGAGTAGCATAGTTCACCCATTTGTTCTGTAGAATAACAACATTATCATATTGTTGTGCTATTTCAATTGTCCTATCCGTAGAATAACAATCTATTACAAATACCTCCTTTACATAAGGAACTATTTTATCCAAACAGCGTTTCATATGAATCTCTTCGTTGCCAGTAAGTATTATCACAGAAAGATCTAACATATAATTATATACATAAAAAAAATGACTTATTATTACATTCCTATTTAAAACGATATTTTTGATATTCATCTTCAGGAATTCTTTTTGAAGTAACTTTATGACTACCATATGCAATCATATTATCGGGAACATTTTTAAGAATCACACTCCTTGCTCCAACACAAGCAAATTGACCTATTTGTACTCCCATGCCTATATATGAATCGCATCCAATAAAAGCACGTGCACCTATAAAAATACGTTCACATTCGTAATCAAATGAGCGACTTCTGACATTATGCCCATCAGCAATTAACTTAGCACACTTGCTTATACCGCACCAGTCATCAAGAGTAACTGGGGCATCAATCCAACAACCATCGTCAATTGTAACATAGTTACCAATAACAAGTTCCCATGGATTCGTTATATCTACGCTATTACTTATATAGCAATGGGATCCCACTTTTGCTCCAAACCGTCTTAACAACCACACTCTCCAGCATGAAAGCTTTGTTGGACTAGGTTTAAACAAATATTGCTTAACAAGTGACCATAGAAGTACCTTAATTCGATGTTGGGAAGCACCTACAGTCAACTGTGAAGGAGTATAATACATTACCTTGTCCCCCTCCGATTCAATTCTATTACCACTACTTGTGACCAGAGCTACTAATTCATCAATTTGATTCATAATCATTAATTTACTTTCTCTACAGTTATCACATTCATATCTTAGTATAGCATCTACAATGGAGTGTACATTACCTACCTTAAATGTCATCGATGGCACACAAATACTATGCAAATAAGGTAAATCCGCTCCTATTACATCACACCCTGCATAAATAGCCTCAATTACCCCTAAGCCTAAACTTTCATTTTTCGAAGGATAAATTGTAGCCTTACATATACCATATAGTTCAATAATCTTATCAAATGGAACAATACCGTGATTAACGATATCAGCACCTTCTTTTATAGCATCTTCAACTACCATAGGGAAATGCGACCCATCACTTAAAGTTAAATGTAATCTACCTTTGAATCCTTGTTTACTAAGTATTTTCCAAGCTTCTACTAGCTCATCATGCCCTCGAGTTCCTGTATAATCTCCGATTAATACATAATCTTTCCTCTGTTTTCTATCAAACTTCAAATCAAAAAAATCAGGAGATATATCATAGAACGGAAGTTGAAGTATTACTTTACCTTTACATGGTAAAGTTCTGCGCAAACAGTCTTCCGTATTAGAAGTCTGCACAATCCATCCGTCCGTGTTCTTTGAGTAATAAGAGATATATTTTTGCTTGAGCCAAGTAACAATTTTTCTTTTTAAAGAATACTCTTTAGGTATTTTAAGAAGATTAACATTATGAACATAGGTATAGACAGGACATTTCATCTTGATTGGAGTTGGAATATTACCAAAACATAAAACAAAATCAAAATCGTTCTTATGTTCAGCATAAAATTGCCACCTATCTTTCCATTTATCAGACAATACAACTACACTATCTATTTGATTTTCATTCTTGAGCTTTTTACAACGAATATCACGAAGTAGTATAAAAGCCACCCCCTGATCTAATAGTTTGTCAACCAAATAATCCAACAAAACTCTTCCTCCTCCCATAGTTATGTGAAGAGCATCTATTAATATATATTGTTTTTCCATACCTGATTACATCCTAGAACAAGGTCCACTCGCTATTGGATTATAGTTTTCATTTTTTAAACCATCAATTAAAGAAAGAAGAGATTGGGCAGCTATTTGAGGACTCCAATTTTCCTTAATTGTCAGATAACCTTTATACGATATCTTCTCTAACTCTTTACCACAAGATATCGCTTTTAATACAACATCAAATAAAGAATCTATATTTTTATCTTTAAATATGAACCCATTTTCTCCGTTTCTCACAAGAAAAGGAACTGCTCCAATTTCGCTTGACCCAATTAGCACACAACCTTCGCTCATAGCCTCATTGGCAACCGCCCCCCACCCCTCACCTTTATCAGATGTAAACACAAAAAGATCATGATTCCTCAAAGCTTCATGTATTATGTTATTAAGAACATTACCATGAAATGAGACATAATCAACAGTATTTAATTCCAAGGATAATTCTTTTGTTGCATTCAACAATTCACCATCACCATACATATCAATATGAAATGAATAATAATTAGGCAAAGCCCGATTATTAATACTTTCAAAATACTTTTTAAGTTTTTCTGCTAATCTTATCACAATTTCGGGATGTTTCCAATCAATAAATCTCGCACACCACATAATTCGCAAAATTCGCGAATCTGAATTTACATGACTTATATGCTGATATTCTGAAGGCACTTGAGTAAAATACCCCCACTTGTAACACTTTCCTCTAAAGGTAAATAGTTTATAATGATCTCTTGCACAATATGCAGAACAACATAATTTAAATAACTTTTTCTTTCTCCAATTCCCCTTGTGATATGAGAATAACCACTGCCATAATCTCGGAGAAAGCAAACTTAAAGCACCTTTTTTAAACCACCGTTCACCCATCTCGAATGATAGTTTATTATGCTTCATTCGCTCAATCTCAAAAGGTAAAGATTCTATACCAGAGAATATACAACAATCAGCCGATATACATAGGCTCATAGCAATCTGATAATTCTCAGTACTTTTCCATGCTTGTAATAAATATGGTCGTTTTGAATAATCCACAGTTCCCCCTTTGGTATCACACAAATTTATAAGCTCTACAAATGTAAATTTATGATTTGTCAGAGTCCATAACTCATCGGCAACAGGTGCTTGATGTTGATTTAACACAACACTATAACATACTATATTCATTATATACGCTCAACTATCCAGTCTACATTTTCTTTGATTACTTTAGCAGGATTTCCACCAATAATACAATTTGGAGGAAAAGACTTACCTGTCACTACCGATCCGCCTGCTATAATACTATTAGATGCAACTTTTGCACCTTTAAATATTAAAGATGTATTTCCTATCCAAACATGATCACCAAAAATAACAGACTGTGAATCGTTAATTCGTTCCCTAGTAGTTGCATTTAATATACTATGAGAATCCCCAGTCCTTACTGTAATGTGAGCAGACAACATACAAGATTTACCGAATATTATCTCAGTACCTTCTATAGCAGCTAATTCGGAAAGCCCCCCCCTTGAAAGTTATCTCCTAACTCAATACGATTATTATCGTCCTCAATACAAAAAGAGAGATTTTGTGTCGATACATTACTACCCAAGATTATCACATTATTATTTCCATGTATTGAGACTGTGATATTTTTAAGAAAGTTCACTCCATTCGAATTGAAAATCAAACGATTATGAGACCCGTAAATTCTAATTTTACAACCAGACATGAAAGCATTCGCTCTATCTATATGATTGTCCACTCCACGGATAACCTTACGATTTCGAGCAAACGAATAAAGAAATGCTGCAAAATTACGTAACTTGACATTACGTTTCAAAAGTGCTTTAATACTCATAACAATTTTGAGTTCATATATTCAACAATTTCATCTGTTCTCGTTTTCCAATTGCGCTTATCTAATATGTATTTCCTTGCTTTCCTCCCTTTTTCAAAAATCTCCATTTTCCCAATCGAAATAATTGAATTGATAGAAGAAGCGAGGCCATCTGGTGTTATGTCTGTCAGAACTGTCATGTACTCTCCATAATCTCTTTCAGCATGGGCTACAGGAGTAGAAAGTACATGCTTGCCCGTAGCTAAATATTCAAGCAATTTTGACGGAAAATGGAAATCGATTTTTTCTTCAATACGCAAGTTAAGCAAGACATCTGCTTTCTCGTATAGTCTAAAAAGCTGCTCCATGTTCAACATCCCCACATAATGTATTCTTGAATCATTTTTAGCCTTCTGTTCTATCAGTTCCACATCGTTTCCTTTACCAGCAAAATAAATATCTATATCTAAATCGGGATATTTCTCAAGTGTATTCAATACAAGCTTTGTTCCGTTCTGATCCCAAAGCATTCCTGCTAATACAAAGACTAAATTTCCAGACCTACTAGGAAGTAATGGAAACAATTTGTCAATCACCTGTTTATTAACTCCACCATCGACAAGAATATAGTCTCTACCTGGAGCATAATAATTTACAATATTCTCATTAATTACAATTCTGCCATCAAGTAGAGGAATATACTTCTTAGCAACTTTTTCCATTGCTTCATATCCTTTCATTCGAAGCCATCCAAGTCCTAATCTTTTTGGTGGGACACCTAAATCATACAAAATTGCAAATAGTTTAGAACTCGTTTTTTTACAAACCCGATAAAGAAATGAGATAGGAGGAGTATATATATTATATACCAAAACTCTTCGATCTTCATTTGCATGTTCTTTCGCCCATTTTTTTACTTCTCGATAAATAGATATTCCCCAAAACAGGTTCTTTAGGACAGTCATATTTACCATAGGCAATATCTTAACTTTCCTACCAGAGTCAAGCATCGTTTCTTCCCCAGATATCCAAAGTGGTCCGTGAGGGAAAGAGGGTATTGGCCTACAAGTGATTAATGTGACATCCTCAGTTTCGGATAGTGAATTCGCAATTCCTAAAACCACATTATTTCCGGAACGAGTAAATGCCGCATTGTGGAACTCCGCACTATCCGGAACTACATTTGATATAAAAAGTATAGCCATACTTACTTTAATAAAATCTTAATTCTATTTTTGACACTGATAATTAGCCACAAACTCACGAAAAGTATTAAATACTTAATTATTGGATTGATTGTAAAATATGCGTTACACAATATCACTATAGCTTGCGAAAAAGCTACTATTACAAACGTTTCTTTTCCTACATATTGAAAATACAATCCAACTTTAGGTATATATTTCACAATTATAGTTGACATAGAAAATATCATAGCTGTACCAGCCACTGCACCTATTGTCAATGGAATGACTGGGATAATATTGTTCCAAGCCATATCTAATTTCCAGAAATATGAAACAACGAGCGATATAACAAAACCAAGAAATATTATAGTCCATCTAAATGTCTCCAATATAGATTGATATTTTTTCAAATAAGTTCCAAGCATTATCAAAAAACACGCATATGGAACCACGTTTAAAGACCAAGTCAATGATATATTAAACATTTTTAACAATACTGCTGTTATTAGTAACTACTCAGGTATAAAGTCATATTGATACTTCTCACTGTTCAAGAACAGCAAGAATAGCCTTGTATTTAGAATTTCCGTTTTTCTTAGCGGTTTCAGCAACGGAGTGGACGTTCATAAAAGTGTTAGCCCCTTTTTCTGTACGAAAACATCCGCTGACTTTTTGCTTTACCTTTATTTTTCGAATACCTCTTTCGCTGGCATTATTATCATAAGGAACATCTGGGTTTTTCAGGAAGGTAAAAAGATAATCCTTACATTTGAAGAGACCATTTTTGAACTTCTGGAAATCCTCATGCAGATGTGCTACGCTTTCATTTAGCAATCGGTCCAATCTGTCTTTTATAGTGGTTATTGGTATTACTTCAAAGCTTGTAGTCTTACGGATGTGTATCGCCTCTCTAAGAAGTGTACTCACTTTTTTAGACCAGTTCTGCTTAGGGTCAAGTTCAGTAAGGTATTGAATGTTCCTTAACAGATGTGCAATGCATACCTGATGATTCTTTACTTCCATATTGAAATAGCTACCATGTCTATCTGTGACTAATACAGCATTGGGCAATCCATCAGGAAAATGGTTGTTTATAGCCTTCATTCCTCTGGACTTGTCTTGGTATACATAGGTTAACTGATCCGTTTGGAATATCCATGCCCAATTAAGTGCACTATTGACATATAGTCCCGTTTCATCAGCGCCAACAACTGTGGATTCGGCTATGCGCCTGCGAATTTGGTCACAAACAGTTTTTGATTTAGTCCCTATTTTAGTAAGCATGTTCCGCACTGTACCTTGACTAATAGACAAAGAGAAAATTTCTTTGAGTATTTCACAGATACGTTCAAATGAAACACATTGAACATGGCTAAGAAAAGACACCAGAGACTGAATAGTCTTGCCGTATGAAATCCGTTTACTACATTCTTTGGGGAGCGGGCATTTATTAATGTGGCCGCAAGAACAAGTCACATCAAAAGAGCGATGTTCTTTTACTTGGGGACGGGGTAAAGGTATATCAACCACTTGGGAGACTCCGCTACAAATAGACTCAGCCCCAGTCAAAGAACTGCCGCAACACTCACAATAGTCAGATTTATGTTCTTCGATAAAATCAGGAGAAGTGCTCGTTTCTAAAGTAGAGCCGGGATGACCAAATTGACCACCGTTCTTACGGTCTGACTTCTTGCGCAAAGACTGTGTCCGACGGAGGACTTTGGCAGGAAGCGATTCTTGGGAAGGAGGAATACTACTATTATGACTATCCTTATCAGGTCCTTCATATTTGGATAAACGTTTCTTTAATACATGAATCTCTTTATCCTTCTGATCAATAATACGATAAAGACGGCTAATATCAGCACCTTGCTCAGATATAGTTTGCTCCATCGAAGAGAATTTCTCGTTCATCTCCGATAAGAACTTAGATATGTCTGTTACCTGCTCAATCATTGAATGCAAAAGTAATATCTAGGGGATAATAGAGAAAGGGGATTGGCATAAAGTTATCAGATACATTTCAACAGGTAAGAGAGTTTGGATTACTTTTTCAATTTTCAGGAAAAGATACCTGAGTAGTTACTGTTATTAACAGACATAAACACATTATACATTTTACCCATTTCCTCTTCATTAAAAAAATAAGACGAACTATGAGTAGGGCAAAAAAGAGAACAGGAATAAACCAAAGAGCATAACCTTGCCATCCTTTTATTAGCCAATCTGAACCTTTAAATCCAAGTAATAATAAAACTATGCCAGAATAAATGACAAATGGCATTACCAAAGTTTCTATTCTCCTACCCGCAAACTGCTTAAAGGAGTATTTCAACCAATTCGTCATCCATCCCGAGGAGATAAAAAATAAGGGCATATGGAATGAATAGATAAAGCGTGATAGTTGCTCAGGAATGGATGTGTGCCCCAAAATCATTAATAATATAGTAATCCCTCTGGCAACATCCATCCATTTATTTCTACTTTGTTCTATCATAAAACTGGAAATATTGTTTTGTATTCTTGCCAATCATATATAGTAGGCTGAAAAAGCTTTAATACTCCCCATAAATACCATATCCAAATAATTACACTATATACTTGACGATATGATGAAGGTAGATATTCCAAAACTATCGCATAAGATAAATAATCAAAAGCTATTAAATAAAACGATAAACGATCTATTTGAACTAAACTGAAAGTAGTTGCAGTAAAAATTGCAGAAATATAGGCTATAATTAAAACAATAGCGTGTCCTTTCGGCAAATTGTACCTTGATAACACAAACAATAATAACAAGACACGTAATATCATCATTGATGTACCAAGAAATGTCTGCTCATTTGTAGCTGCTATCCCTTGCAAATATTCATATGAATCGCTTTTCTCAATAACAGAGTCCATTATACTTGGCAAAAATGTAGCACCTGCAAACAATACAGCAAAAAAGAAAACTCCAAGAAATAACAAAACCAATTTCTTTTTATATGGTATGAAATGTATCAATGGAATAAATTCAAGTATTATGGCACTCGAATGGAATGTCGAAGCTATCCCAATTAATAAAAAATAAAGAAGTGCACGTTTTGAAATTAGATCTTTCAACTCAGATATTCGTCCATATATGCAATACCTATAAGCAAGTAAAAATACAGTAGTAGCTACAAACTGTCTTTGAGCAGAGGATAAGATGCTAAAGTTAGCACACGTTATCATACCGAATATAGCCACAAATAGATACTTACATTCGATTTTATAAAGTGTGAAAAATTTATAATTTGAATATGCAAATATGCATGAACATACAAAAACAAATGTATAGAAACCTACTGGTCTAAATAATCGATTCAACAGAAACCAACCGTATTCTGCATGGTCTCTATCTTCATCATAAATATAATTTTCTACACTATTAAAATTATCAAACGTCTTATGATACTGTACATAATCAGGCATATAATTATATCGAACACCAAGATAGAAACCGACCAATATAAAAATCCAAAATAGAAATTTTTTTTCTGATCTAGAATAGATACAGTATAAAACAACTATTAATAGATACAAGAGCAATGTATATATCATAACATCTATCTTATAACTGAGCTATAAATAGAAAACTGAGTTTTTGCTACACTTTCAGGATTGTGCTTCCTTTCAGAAAATGCCACTGAGTTTACCGAAAGATCCTTTGCTATCTCATGATGTGTTAATATCACTATAATTTTTGATGCACATGAACGATAATCATATTTAGGGAAGTATAGAACTGATTTATCATTACCAAGTTCTCCCATAGCCCCAGCATAACAAGCAACAGTAGGCACACCTAAGTAAGTTGATTCAGCAAGAATCAAACTATAAGACTCCACATAAGATGGATTAACAAAGACATTAGCCCTAAGATATTCTTTAATCAAATTATCAGTATCTAAGCAGCCTATAAATTCTACAGAGTCTTTTAACCCATTAGAATTTATAAACCTTTCTAACATACGCAAATATCCAGATTTTCGAATTCCAGTTTGCGTGATTCCTGCTAATACAAGACGCGCTTGCGGTACAATACGTTTCACTTCTCGGAATGCCTTTAGCAATGTATAACTTCCTTTCGTAGGCTCTACCATAGATGCTGTTGAGAATATAGTATAAGGAACCATCACGTCAATACTCCACTTTTCTGATTTAAAAAATTGTGGACGCAATGCAATACGAGTTTCATATGTGTGCACTTGAGGATTTAATAGCATCACATTATCTTTCACCCATTTGGACTGCACACTGATCGCAGTATACTTACGAATTACATCTTCTTCTCGATTAACAGACCTTTTTAAATTCCGAGATATTCCCCAAAGAGATGATGCTGGACGGAGCAACTCTTTTATACCAATGCACATCATTCTCTCTTTTATAGTAAGATCTCCATACAACACATCTAATACAGAAGAATAGAACCCCTGCATATCCAAAAGAACCACAATTTCAGGACATATTTTATCGAATGGAATAGTAGCCCAAAAGAATTCCGTACCCCATATTTGAATAAGATCAGGGGCATAAGATTGGATTATTTCTGTAAAAATTTCAATATCCTCAGACGTAGTACTCTTGGGTAATACCCACTGCCGCCTTCCATTCACCAATTCTTCCATTACCTGCCCCACATCTGCCACTGTAACATTAGCTATATGCACTTCAGGATAATACTGAGATAAAAGGTCATTCATCCCCGATATCCATGTACCAGAACCATTCATCTGGCCTTCTATAAGCTTTATATTACTGAACCATAAAACCTTCATATTACAATGCTTTTAAAAAACATTTTCCAATATTACCATACTCTAATAATTTTGAATCTATGAAGGTCCAATCAAAATGAAAGGTAAATGGACTGTCCAATAAATCATCTTTAAAAAAGATTTGTTGGCTTAAATTCAGCTTATTAAGGAGAGTATAAAGTCGATCATTCATTCCTTTATTTCCTTTTTGGTCTGTAACAACTACAAATGATTTATGTAACTTAAGGCACATTACAACACAATGAAATGAGTCTGTTACCACAAACTCCGCCTGTTTAATTTTATTTAACCATCCTTGCATTGTGTAATCTCTATCTTCATTATTCCAAAGAATATCTTTTCCTTTTAAAATATTATCAATAGTCAATTTTCTATCAGCTATATTTCGAATGAAAAAACTGTACACGTATGGAATATTTTGATCTATATGGCATTCATTTGCCAAAGAATGATAGAACAGTGAATCCATAAGAAGAGTCGGATCAGGTACAACTTTGGCATCCCTTCTTCCCATATATTTAACAATATCTACTCCTGATGCTTCACGTACACTTATTTGATCAAATACATCAATATAATTTGAAGCCACTTTTCTCGCTTCCTCAGGATAAACCACACATCCAAAACTCAATGCATATCCAATACGTTTTCCCTTATATGGAAAACCCAGAAAGTAGGTAGGAGACACCATATCTCTACCTTCTCCTGACATCAAAAAAGAGGGATTTGTAACCTGATCACTCCCGGATATAATCACATCAAACTGAGATGCAATCTTAGAAATAGTATCACAAGTATATACTCTCTCTGTCTGAATCAAATGATCGCTCCGAAACTTACGTAAGGCCTTTTCTTTCTTCCGAGCATTGATATATTCACTCAAATGAAAGAATTTACGATATCGCAAAAATTTATACAGAGACTCATCATACTGATGAGGTTTATAATTAATGACTTTTACACTATGACCAATCGAAATTAGGTAGTTTTGCAATGCATAGCACTGCAAAACGGCTCCATAATTCGTAGCCCAATGAAACGTCAGAATTCCTATATTCATTGCGTTTTATCTTTTATTATTATCTTCATACTATAACTTTTCCAACCTGTACCTTTATTTCGAAAAGTGATAGATAATATTTCAGGATTTGTATAACAGGGAATTATTTTACCCCCCCCATTTTCTTTTTTTAACATTTTATTAATCTGTGATTTAATAAGCCTTACACATTTATATAGAAAAGGAGGTGCGAGAATTTTATCAATAAGCTTTATCACACTTTCTGTTGAATGTAATTGTGCAAAGAATTGCTTTCTTTTAGGATTGGGAGTGACAGAAACAGCACATGCCTTATTATATTTAAGTGCGACTGAATAATCGGAATCACAATACTTAACAAACTCCTCTGAAGGCAAGGATTGGTTTCCCTTATCTGTATTGATAAAAAGCATACTTGTTCCTTTATCATCATATAGTTCCGGGTTAACGTTCCAAATACCCCAAAAGTCTGCAATGGTAATATCACTATGACTGCTACCTGATTTCGCAGAACAAAAGAAACAAGAAGGACGCAATATTAAGTCTGCAAGAAAAGCTTTCATATATTGATTCTGATATGCCGAACTTAAAAATGAAACTACCTTTGTTGTCGGATTATGTTCCACACTAAAATGAAGATGTTTCCAGCCATTTATCTTATTTCGAAAAGATATTGATTTTACAGATTTGTAACCATTGGTTACTTCATCAAGATACATACCCCATACTTTGGGACTTGGAGTACCATGACAAATGAAATCAACAGACAGGAGATTATCATACTGTTTTCTCAAAAACTGATGAAGACCTGCAACTTGGCACGGAGTTCCGGAAAAGAGTACTTTACGACCTTCTATAAGAAATTGCTTCACATCTTTGTATGCATTCTCTATTCGAGCCTGCACATACTTAGAACCCATAAAGGCTTCAACACCTTTCATTGTATCAGCATAACTAATTACAACCTGCCAATTTTCATCGAAGCGGGCACCAAAAACTACCCCACCTTCGTTTATAGTCTGCTCTGCAAGAATGTAGAAAATACCTCCTGATGAACTTTTAAGACGAATCTCTTCATTCTTGTTAATGGCAGCAAGTACCCGAAGCGGCTCTCTTTGAGACATAGGATGCAATTCATTGCATACCTTTTCACAAAGACTACAATCGATACATGTATCCTTATTTACATAAGGATAAAAAAAGCCTTCACTATCGGCTACCATAGAAATGGATTGCTTGGGGCAAATAGATGCACATGCACCACATCCACAGCAATTTTTCTTGTCAGTTATACTAATCATATTCCAACGTATTGTTGCTGTTTTTGAAGATTTTTTATTTACTTTCTGTTAGCGTCCAATTTTGACGTGTACCCCAAGGAAAGCCGCC
>ULUL01052830.1_pt1 | contig 12836 bp, 10 predicted proteins | sample 1958481 | NCBI WGS metagenome assembly ULUL01 (sample SAMEA4835759, study PRJEB28245) | human gut metagenome | biome: gut microbiome; material: fecal sample | place: Denmark | collected 2008 | reverse complement strand
AAATAAGATTATGAAAAAAATAAATATGATCATGATGGGACTGATGCTCGGAGCATCGTCCCTCTATGCCCAGCCGGGTTCGGTCCAGAAACTGGCTAAGAGCGTTTTCACCTTGACTACTTTCAATCAGAAAGGCGACATTATCGCCTCTACCCAAGGTGTTTTTATCGACAACAAGGGAACGGCTATCAGCACCTTCAAGCCATTTGTCGGAGCTGTAAAGGCTAGCGTTGTTGACGCTTCCGGAAAATCGATTCCTGTTGAGGCCATCATGGGAGCCGACGAACTCTACGATGTGGCTAAATTCCGCATCAACGCCTCTACAGTTGCTGCCCCTATTGCAACCAAGGAATCGGCTGCTGGCGACAAGGTCTGGCTGGTTCCATATTCTATCAAGAAGCCGGCTTACCAGCAGGAGGACATCAGCAGCGTAGAGAAGTTCAAGACTACGTACAACTATTACATCTTCTCGAATAGTGCTCCCGAAAATGCAGTAGGTTGTCCGTTTGCCAACAAGAACGGTCAGGTCATCGGTCTGATGCACAGCAATGGTCAGGTTACGGCCATCGACGCCAACTACGCCAAGCAGCTGAAGGTAACCGGTCTTTCGAGTCTTGATGCAGCACTTCGCGAAACCACCATCCGTACAGCTCTTCCTGATACAGAGAACGAAGCGATGACGATGATGACTCTGAAGAAAGGCCAGACTACAGCTGATGAGTATGCGAAATATAGCGATGAGTTTATCAGCAAATTCCCAACTTCAGCCTTCGGTTACAAGGAGAAAGCCGCTTATCTGACGGATAAGGCCGAATATGATGCAGCTGCCAAACTGATGGAAGAAGGCATTAAGAAATCGGCTGCCAAGGATGAGGCTCATTCCAACTATGCCGACCTGATTTATCAGAAGATTATTTACAAGGGCGATTCTGTTTATAAGGACTGGACGCTTGATAAGGCCATAGCTGAGGCTCAAAAGGCATACGAAATCAAGGCTCAGCCTATTTACCGCCATCAGGAAGCGCAGATTAATTTTGTAAAGGGTGAGTATCAGAAAGCTTACGATACTTTCATGGATTTGACCAATACTTCACTTCTCAGCGGCGAACTCTATTTTGAGGCTGCCCAGGCTAAGAAGAATCTCAAGGCTCCAGCCAAGGAGATTGAGGTTTTGCTCGATAGTGCGGTAAGCGTTGGAAACAAGATCGGAATGGTTGCGAATTATTATCTGGCACGTGGAGAATTTCTGAAGGAGCAGGGTGAATTCCGCCGCGCTATTCAGGATTATAATATGTACGATTCCATTGCCCGTCCTGTTTCGCCAGCCTTCTTCTACACCCGTTACCAATGCGAAACCAAGTTACGCATGTGGCAGCCAGCCCTGCTTGATATTGCCCGCACCTGTTACCTGGCTCCTAAAGAGCCTACTTATTTTGCAGAATGGGCAAGTCTCGACTTGCGTGTAAAGCGTTATGATGAAGGAATCAGCGCAGCCACCCATTGCATAGAGTTGGCTCCTGAATATGCTGACGGCTACCTTCTCTTAGGACTGCTCCAGAAGGAGAAAGGAAATAAGGAAGAGGCCATCAAGAACCTGAAGAAAGCCCAGGAACTCGGCGATTCCCGCGCTGGAGAATATCTCAAGAAAGTGAAGTAATTATTTTAGTAATAAGTAAGAAAGTCCGTAGGCATTTTAACAGAACGCCTACGGACTTTCTTTTACATTTTAGTCATGTGGTAACCCAGCATTTTTAGCTCTACGGCTATTCCCATGAGGAACATCTGGTGAAGGGCGGCAACGAAACCACGGAAGGCTTCCTCGCTTCCAGGTTGCAGATTCAGATGAATCAGCTTGCTGTAAGAGCGCGAAGCACATTCTGCCACTACATTCGTAACAGCCTTATGCGCTTCCTCATTCAGCAGCAGAACCTTTTCGCAGATGTAATCATCCATGTGGTCGAAATCTATTCTGTCACGAAGATATTCATAATGATTCTCTACCTTGCTGTAGAGTTCCCAATCCTCATCCCAATACTTGGCAAGCGCCATTCCTACATACATGATCCAACCCAATGAAACCGTAGGATATTTGGCAAACTCGCGAATCGCATCAGGCAGATAACTCTCGCCTACTTTCTGCCACAGCTCTTCCAAATCCGGAGCTTCCGGCAAATGAGCGTCTACCTTATCAATACCCAGCAGATATTGATAAAGATCTTCCTTGAAGACAGCTTCAAAATTCTTTTTCTCTTCCATTTATCTTTTCTTTTTCTAATATTTTTTTACTGAACTCTGCAAACCCTGATTCCTATTTGCACCGGATGTTTATGCATGTAAGTATAAAGTGTCATCGGTTCATCAATCACCTTCTTGTGAATGCTGCTGGCGTTGAGCAGATGCAATCCGTCTTTGTGCCAGGAGGCAATACCGATGTGGGTTGTGTCGAGACCCTTTTTGTTGGTAATGATGGCGATAATGTCACCATCATGAATAGCGTTGCGGAAAACTGCCGTGTTGGCAATCTTGCCCTTCGGAACATAACGGTAACGCTTGCCGTTCACACTCTGTTCCAGTTTTCTGATTCCCGATTTCCATTCCGGATGAGCCTTAAGCATCTTATAGCTCGAAACATGCGTACTCATCCAGTTGATGTTCACGGTCTGAACGGCCGAGAAAGGAGGATTGGGCGCAATATTCTTCACGATTCCCTCGCGCTCGTTTGCATCCATCCAAATCGTGAAATAATGCTGGCGCTTCACATAGGAAACCTCTCCGCTCACATAACGCACATTCCGGAGATATTCACAGAAAGCCGAGAAAGAAGTCTCATTCTTCTTGGCGCATAGGGTGAGCGCCGTTACCATCTCTACGTATGTGGTGCAGTCCAGCTCACGGGTGTTCACGATGAGCACCTCTTCCTTCGTTCGGTCCAGCGTGCCGCCCACATAAGGAACGCCCACCATCTGCTTGCCGAACCAAAGCATCCAACTGGCTGGTTTCTTCTTCATCGCCCTTGCCTGCTGCAGCAGTCCTACAATCCGCAGACTGTCCTGCCGCTGATAAACCACATTCACCCTGGCTTCTCCCGGAACAGCCAGCACGCAAGCCAGCACGACAGCTGCCATTTTCGTAAATATTTTCATCTCTTCTCTTTTTATATGTTAATGATGACGTTTCCTGCCGAAGTTCACACCCACATAAATATTGAGTGAGCCAAACGAATTGTTGGTAGAAAACTGTTTTTTCTTATAGTTGTAGGAATGGATGATGGTGCTGGCGCCCGCGTACCAATGCGTGTTGTTCCACACAATACCGAAGCGGCCTATTCCATCCAGGTTCACATTCTTGAAACTGAAGTTGGTAATGTCCAGATGTTCCCTTTCATTATCCGATTTCGAGCGGTTGTAAGCCACACCTACCGAGAGCGAAGCGTTGAAGAGCCAGTTCTTGGCGAAAACCCAGTTGTAAGCATAGCCGCAGGTTACGTTCACATCGCTGTATTTCACCTTGCTGAACATCAGCGAACTGTCTATCTTGGCTTCCGGAGTTCCCCCGTTTGTCAGATTTTTATTCAGCTTTTCATCTACAAGATTGGTCAGTTTATCCCAGTTCACCTCCAGTTCATGCTCCGTGTAACCGATTCCCAGAAGCATGGAACCGGCACTTCTCCGCTGCACCGTACTCTGCGAATAGGCGGCAGGATAAGAGAAGCGGCGATGGTTGAAGATGTAATAAAGATTGAATCCCTTGATGCTCGATTTGAAACCGTCGAAAGGAGCCTTGCGGATAGGGGCACAATCGATGTGCTCACCCAGATTCATCCGCTGAACATGATAGTCATTTCCCGTCTGGCGCCAGAACAGATCTATTCCCAGCAGACTGCTGTAGAGGCTCAGGTCAAACTCCTTTTTATTAGTGTGGTTATTCCTGAAATTAATGTGCTTCAGGTCGAACGTATAACCCAGAAACACCCATCGCCAGCCCAGATAAGGCCCCAGGCGGTAAGAAGGATCAGGCGAGAAGGAAATGCTCTGTCCTTCGCTGTTTCTGAGCGTATATTCCTCGTAGGTATTGGTGTTCTGCAGCATCACCGTATAATTGTAATGCTGGTCTTCTATATAAGCCGAATCCGTACTGTTGAATTCTCTGAAGAACCGGGTGAACACATCTCCCACCTGATGGAAGAAGGTTTTGCGATGGCGCTCTTTCACGAGGCTGTCCTGGGAATTGGACATGAACATCGTCTTGTTGAAGAGCGTTCCCAGCATGGTAGAATCCACGGACTCCCCTGCCCTTGCCGAAGTGCAGACAAGGGAACAGATAAATCCTACTATACAGAAACATCTCTTCATAACTTACGCTCTAATCCTGATGATGATTTTGTAAAAAATCAGTTCTTCCACAATACTCGGTCCAGCACCCAGTTGACAGCCGTAGCCGAAACGCTGGTGCAGTCGCATTTTCCTATTCCCTGCAGATGCTGAATCACACTCTTGATGAGCGGCAGCTGCACATAAGGCGGATTCGGAACCGTAATCAAGTTTTTTCCTTCGCTCGTAATCACTTCTATCGGCTGGTAAGTGAACACCGAGAATGAGAGCGAACCTTTCTCGCCAATCACCTCGATGCAGTCTTCCTTCGCACTCTCATGTCCCACGAAGCACCAGCTTCCGCTGCCCGGAATTCCACTCTCAAAGAAGAAGCACGCCGAGAGCGTATCTTCAGCCTGATAAAGATGCGCTCTGTTGGCAGGATAGCCGTGCGCACGGGTAATCACACCAAATAGATTCTGGAGCAAATCTATCTGATGAGGAGCCAGGTCGTAGAAATAGCCGCCGCCCGCAATATCCGGCTGCAGTCGCCAAGGCATTTCCTTGCCGCTCTGAAAGTCGAGATCGCGCGGAGGAACCGAGAAGCGCACCTGAACATTCACCACGTTACCGATGGTTCCGCTCTCGATAATCTCCTTCACCTTCTGGAAGTAAGGAAGATAACGGCGATAGTAAGCTACGAAGCAGGGAACACCCGTCTGCTCGCTGATGCGGTTGATGCGGATGCAGTCGTTGTAGCTCGCTGCCAGCGGTTTCTCTATATAGCAGGGTTTGCCCGCACGCATCGCCATGATGGCAAAGATGGCGTGAGAAGAAGGTGGCGTGGCAATGTAAACAGCATTCACATCGGGGTCTTCTATCAATTCCGATGCATCCGTGTACCATTTGCGCACATGATGGCGCTCAGCATAGCTGCGTGCCTTGTTCTCGCTTCGGCTCATCACAGCCACCACCTGCGAACCCTCCACTTCGTTGAAAGCCGGTCCGCTTTTCTTTTCGGTTACTTCTCCGCAGCCGATAAATCCCCAATTAATCTGTTTCATTCTCTGTTGGTTTATTCTCTCCCGAAAGATTATTCTCCGGCGAGCGATTTGTTGATTTCGTCAATATAGTCGAGCACCTCATCGCGTCCCATCTTCTTTTCACTACTGGTAATGAAATAAGGTGGAAGTGCTTCCCAGCGGTCTTCCAGCGCATGCATCCATTTCTCCGCATTCATGCGAGCCTTGACCGGACCCAACTTGTCGGCCTTGGTAAAGACGATGCAGAAAGGAACGCCGCTCTCGCCCAGCCAGTCTACAAACTCGCGGTCTATCTTCTGCTGGTCGTGGCGCACGTCGATGAGCACAAAGACATTAGCCAACTGCTGGCGCTGCAGAATATAACTGCTTATCATTTGTTCCAGCTGCTTCTGTACGGTCTTCGAACGCTTGGCGAAACCATAGCCAGGAAGGTCAACCAGATACCATTCGTTGTTGATAATGAAGTGGTTGATAAGCAGCGTCTTACCCGGTGTGGCTGAAGTCTTAGCCAAACCCTTGTGGTTGCAGAGCATATTGATGAGGCTCGATTTTCCCACATTACTTCTGCCAATGAAAGCATATTCAGCCTTCGTATCTTTCGGACACATGCTCACTCGTGGAGCCGATATTGTAAATTCTGATTTCTTAATTTCCATTCTTTCTATTTTTCTTTTATAAATATTTATTATTAACGGCCGCACATCAACTAATCATAAAGTTCAATGTTCAACGCTCAAAGTTCAAAGTCTAGAGCATTTCAGCCAGTTCCAGCCATCTCATTTCCTTCTCATCAAGTTCATCCTTGATTTCAGGCAGGCGCTTGCTTTTCTCTGTCAGTTCCTCAACCGATAGATTTCCGCTGCAGAGTTCCTCTTCCAGCTTCTTCTGTTCCTCGGTCAGCGCATCTATTTCCTGGGTCAGCTGCTCATATTCGCGCTTCTCCTTGTAGCTCATCTTGCGCTTGTTCTCAAAATTGGCGTCGCGCTTGGCCGTGCCAGCTCCGTCGTTTTCTGCCGTTGCATTTCCGCTCTTTGCCGGTTTCGCCTGTTCCGCCTCGTCCTTCGCCTGCATCCGGCTCCATTCCCTGTACTGCGTATAGTTGCCTGGGAAATCCTGTATTTCGCCTTCGCCCTTGAAAACCAGCAGATGGTCTACTACCTTGTCCATGAAATAGCGGTCGTGGCTCACCACGATGACGCAACCCGCAAAATCCTGAAGATATTCTTCCAGTACCTGCAGCGTCTGGATGTCAAGGTCGTTGGTCGGCTCGTCCAGCACCAGGAAGTTCGGATTCCTCATCAGCACCGTACAGAGGTAAAGCTTGCGCTTCTCGCCGCCGCTCAGCTTGTAAACGTAGTTGTGCTGCTCCTCGGGCGTAAAGAGGAAGAACTGCAGAAACTGCGAAGCCGTCATGTGCTTGCCGCCGCCCAGATCTATATAATCAGCAATCTCCGTAATCACGTCAATCACCTTCTGGTCTTCACGGAATTTCAGTCCCTCCTGCGAGAAATAGCCGAAGCGAACCGTCTCGCCGATGTCAAACTTGCCGCTGTCGGGCTGAACCTCGCCCAGCAGCATCTTGATGAAGGTCGATTTTCCCGTTCCGTTATTACCCACAATACCCATCTTCTCGAAGCGGGCAAAGTTGTAGTAGAAGTTGTCGAGAATCACCTTCTTCTGTCCCCTGTCATCGAAAGCCTTGCTCACATACTGGCATTCAAAAATCTTCGAACCTATATAAACGGTAGAAGCCTTCAGCCTTACCTGCCTGTCTTCGATGCGCTGCTTCGCCACCTTCTCCAGCTCGTAGAAAGCATCCTCGCGGTATTTTGCCTTGTGTCCGCGAGCCTGAGGCTGACGGCGCATCCAGTCGAGTTCCCTGCGGTAGAGATTCTTCGAGTGCTGAATTTCGGCTCTCAGATTGTCCATTCTCTCCTGCCTCTTCTCCAGATAATAGGCATAATTGCCGCGGTAGGTGTAGATGGTGCGGTCGTCGAGTTCCAGAATCGTATTGCACACCTTGTCCAGGAAGAATCGGTCGTGCGTAACCATGAAGATGGTCTTGTTGCCGCGGTTCAGATAACCCTCCAGCCACTCTATCATCTCCAGGTCCAGATGGTTGGTCGGCTCGTCCAGCATCAGGAAGTCGGGTTCCGTAATCAGCACATTCGCCAGCGCCACTCGCTTCTGCTGTCCGCCGCTGAGCTGTCCCATCGGCTGTTCCAGGTTGGTAATGTGCAGCTGGGTGAGAATCTGTTTCGCCTTCAGCACCTTCTCCGGATCATCCTCATGATTGAAGCACGCCTGCAGCACACTTTCCTCCGGATCAAACTGCGGCGACTGCTCCAGATAGCCCACCTTCAAGTCGCGTCGGTAGATGATGTCTCCGCTCTCGTGTCCCTCTTTATCCATCAGCACCGACATGAGCGTAGACTTTCCCGTGCCGTTTCTCGCCACGAGTCCCACTTTCTGTCCTTCAGCGATAGAGAAGGAAATATTATCAAAAAGAACCTGTGCACCAAAGCGTTTGGTGAGGTTTTGAACGTCTAAATAGGGTATTTGACTAGCCATTTTTATTTTTTTTGTGCAAAGATAGGCAAAATATTTGGCAGAAACAAATTTTTTAATTATCTTTGCACACGAATTTATCAATCAATACCGTGTTTCCATTCAGAAACGCGACATTTCAGAAAAAAATCATTAATATACAATATATAATATATGTATAGCAAAGAAGAATTACAAGCAAAGAGTGTCGTTCAGTTGAAGGACATTGCCAAGGAACTGGGAGTCAAGGTAAAGAAGAGCGATAACAAGGAAACTATCGTCTATGCCATTCTCGACGCCCAGGCAGAACAGCCAGCTCCTGAAGCAGCCCCTAAGCGCAAGCGCACCCGCATTGCAACCAAGAAAGAAGACCGTGTCTATTCCGTACACGGTAATGAAGGAGAGAATTTCGACGTGCAGAAGAACCAGGTATTGGGTCCTAACGGCGGCGAGACTGCTCCTCAGGCTATGAACGAAACTGCCCCAGCCCCAGCGGTTGAGGAAGAAATCCAGTTCAGCCCGGCAGAGCAGAGTTTACAATCAGCTGCCCAGAAGCAGACTCTAAACCAATCAGGCGAAGACATCGAGGCTCAGGTACTTGCCAACTTCCCGAAACACCGCGGCAGAAGAAGCAAGGCAGAACTCGAAGCCATTGCAGAAGCCAGAGCAGCTGCCATCAGAAAGCATCAGGCAGTAAAAGCCGAGCTAGAAGCGCAGATGGCGAAAGATGCACAGGAGACGGCTAACCAGCAGGCTGCTACTGAGGCAGAACAGCAGGAAGAGGCAACAGCCGATAACCAGCAGACTGCTCCTGAGCAAGTTGCCGTTCCGGAAGAGCAGTTCTCTGCCGGAAACGCTGAGAGCGCTAACATCAGCGGTGATTTGCAGGCGATGCTCCAGGCTAAGATGAATGCACAGAACGCAGCAGCAGCAGCTCCGGCTCCAGCTGAGGAGGCAAAGGAAAAAGCTACTGAAAAAACTGCAACCGATAAGAAACAGGAGTCAGCTCCTATCCACTATACTGAAGGTATGAAGGTAGAACTCGATGCAGACGGAACCTGGAAGGGTGATCCGGGCGATGGAACCGATTTCATCCTGGTAGTCGACATTCCTATCGAAGACCAGGCTGCCATTCCTACTGTCGATATCTTCGACCGTCCTACCACTCCGCAGACTTCTCACCAGCACACACCTGCTGCTGCCCCTGCAGCCAAGAACAAGCAGGAAGCACCAGCCTACGATTTCAGCAATCTCGTGAAATCCAACGGTGTGCTCGAAGTGATTTCAGAGGGCTACGGATTCCTGCGCAGCAGCGATTACAATTACCTTTCTTCACCGGACGATGTTTATGTAGCATCCAGCTTCGTCAAGAAGTTCGGTCTGAAGACTGGCGATGTCATCGAGTGCAAGGTGCGTCCGCCTCACGAGGGCGAGAAATACTTCCCGCTCACCAGCATCATCAAGATCAATGGCCGTGACCCGTCAGAGGTTCGTGACCGTGTTCCTTTCGAGCACCTCACCCCACTCTTCCCTGATGAGAAGTTCAATCTCTGTGGCGACCGCCGCACCACCAATCTCAGCACCCGCATCGTAGACCTCTTCTCGCCAATCGGTAAGGGTCAGCGTGCGCTCATCGTGGCTCAGCCTAAGACCGGTAAGACCATTCTCATGAAGGATATTGCCAACGCCATCGCAGCCAACCATCCTGAGGCTTACCTCATGATGCTGCTCATCGACGAGCGTCCTGAGGAGGTTACCGACATGGCCCGCACCGTGAATGCAGAGGTTATCGCCTCTACCTTCGACGAGCCAGCAGAGCGCCATGTCAAGATTGCCGGAATCGTGCTCGAGAAGGCTAAGAGAATGGTAGAATGCGGACACGATGTTGTCATCTTCCTCGATTCTATCACCCGTCTCGCCCGTGCCTACAACACCACAGCTCCTGCATCTGGTAAGGTGCTCACCGGTGGTGTGGATGCAAACGCCCTCCAGAAGCCTAAGCGTTTCTTCGGTGCTGCACGTAACATCGAAGGCGGCGGTTCGCTCACCATCATCGCTACTGCCCTCATCGATACAGGTAGTAAGATGGATGAAGTCATCTTCGAGGAGTTCAAGGGAACCGGTAACATGGAGTTGCAGCTCGACCGCTCACTCAGCAACAAGCGCATCTTCCCTGCTGTCAACCTCATTTCTTCGTCTACCCGTCGCGACGATCTGCTGCAGGACAAGACAACGCTCGACCGCATGTGGATTCTGCGCAAGTATCTGTCCGACATGAATTCTATCGAGGCGATGAGCACCATCCACAAGAATATGCAGCATACTCGCAACAACGACGAGTTCCTGCTCTCTATGAATTCATAACCCCTCATCCGGGTTTACCATATCTGAATATCCGGCAAAAGGCTCCGTTCATCGGCAGTCTTTACTAGATATAAAAGAAGAGAGATTTGAAAGAGAAGGGCAAGTTCCATTTTCGGGATTTGCCCTTCGTGTTTTTTTACTGTTTAAAATCATTAAAAAAATATCGCATTTCATTTTTTATTCGTATCTTTGCTTATCTTAAACACAGAGGGGGCGCAAAGCCCCAATATAAATAATGTATAACTTAAAATCAAACGAACCATGAGCAAATATTTTGCAGAATCAGAATTGATTATCAATGAAGACGGAAGCTGCTTCCACCTTCATCTTCGCCCGGAACAAGTGGCTGATAAAGTAATCCTCGTTGGCGACCCAGGTCGCGTAGCCCTCGTAGCCTCCCATTTCGATGAGAAGGAATGCGAAGTCTCAAGTCGGGAATTCCACGCCATCACCGGCACATATAAAGGTAAGCGAATCACCGTGCAGAGCACCGGAATAGGATGCGATAATATCGATATCGTAGTCAACGAGCTTGATGCGCTGAAGAACATCGATTTCAAAACCCGCACCGAGAAACCCGAGCACACCACGCTCACCCTCGTGCGCATCGGAACCTGCGGCGGCCTGCAGCTCAACTGCCCTGCCGGAACCTTCGTAGCCTCGCAGAAGAGCATCGGTTTCGACGGACTCATCAACTTCTATGCTCGTCGCAACGAAATCTGCGACCTCGAAACAGAGGCAGAATTCAAGCGCCAGGTAAAATGGAACGACCAGATTGGCAACCCATACTGTGTAGACAACAATCCGGAACTGCTCAACCAGATAGCCGGCGATGATATGGTTCGTGGAATCACCATAGCCTGTGGCGGTTTCTACGGACCTCAGGGCCGCGAGCTCCGTGCCCCACTTGCCGACCCGGAACTTAATCAGAAGATTGAAGCATTCGAGTATAACGGTCTGCGCGTCAACAACTTCGAGATGGAGAGTTCAGCCCTCGCCGGTCTTTCCCTTCTCCTCGGTCATAAGGCATTAACCTGCTGCATGGTCATCGCTAACCGCCGTGCCCTCAGCGCCAACACCGGCTACAAGAGCACCATCGACAATCTCATCAAGGTTGTATTAGATAGAATTTAAACAATAAAAAAATGAATCAAGAAGAATGTATCTGCGCCCTGGCAACCCCAGCCGGCGGTGCTATCGGAATTATCCGACTCAGTGGCTCCGACGCCATTACCCTCACCGACAAAATCTTCCAGTCTGCCAACGGCAAATCCCTGGAAGAAGCCAAGCCCTACACTCTGCATTATGGCGAAATCAAGGATAAGGATGGCAACACCATCGATGATGTACTGGTGAGCGTGTTCCGTGCACCCCACAGTTATACAGGCGAGAACTCCACCGAGATTTCCTGTCATGGCAGCCGATACATTCTTCAGCAGGTTCTCCATCGATTTACGGAGGTAGGATGTCGCCAGGCAGAACCGGGCGAATACACCCGTCGTGCCTATCTCAACGGCAAGATGGACCTCTCTCAGGCAGAAGCCGTAGCTGATCTCATCGCCTCTACCAACAAGGCAACCCACAAGATGGCGCTCAGCCAACTGAAGGGCCATTTCAGCAACGAACTCTCCCTCCTTCGCGAAAAATTATTAAAGATGACTTCGCTCCTGGAGTTGGAGCTCGACTTCAGCGACCACGAAGAACTGGAGTTTGCCGACCGCAGCGAACTCCAGGCACTAGCCGAAGAAATCAATCACAAGATTACCACCCTCGCCCACTCCTTCGAAACCGGCAATGCCCTGAAGCAGGGAGTAGCCGTAGCCATCGTAGGCAAGACGAATGTGGGCAAGAGCACCCTGCTCAACCGTCTGCTCCACGAGGAGAAGGCAATCGTGAGCGACATTCACGGAACCACCCGAGATGTAATCGAAGACACCACCCTCATCGACGGAATCACCTTCCGCTTTATTGACACAGCCGGAATCCGCAAGACGGATGATGTGGTAGAAAACATCGGAATAGAGCGCACCTTCCAGAAGATGGAAGAGGCGAAGATAGTAATCTGGCTGTTGGATGATCAGCCGTCAGCCTCAGAAATCGAAGAGATGAAGCTGAAGAACCAGGGCAAGAAGCTGCTGGTGGTATTTAATAAGATGGATAAACTGGAGGATGATAAACTTGCGTTCGATAAGTTCACCCATTCCTTCGGTTCAGATTCCAGTGAATCAGAAGCCCCACTCTTCATCAGTGCCCGCACAGGCGAGAATGTTTCATCCCTGGAGCAGGCATTAGTAAAAGCCGCTGATATTCCTGAGATTACCGAGAACGACGTCATCATAACGAGTGCCCGCCACTACGAGGCCCTACTCCGTGCCCATGATTCCCTCTCCCGAGTATTGGAGTCGATGGAAATGGGCATGAGCGGCGACATCGTCGCCGAAGACCTGAAAATGGTGTTGGAAGAACTGGGTGAAATCACTGGCGGACAGATCAGTAGCCAGGAAACGCTAAACAATATCTTCAAGCACTTTTGCATCGGAAAATAAGTATAAATAGGGAACGCAGCGCGTTC
>ULUL01019586.1_pt1 | contig 12849 bp, 17 predicted proteins | sample 1958481 | NCBI WGS metagenome assembly ULUL01 (sample SAMEA4835759, study PRJEB28245) | human gut metagenome | biome: gut microbiome; material: fecal sample | place: Denmark | collected 2008 | reverse complement strand
TCAAGGCTTTTTCCGTTTGTCGTTATTATACCGTAATGGCACACCTTCGCCACCATGGCCCTGGAAAACGGCATGGACATCAAGACCCTCTCCTCCATGCTGGGCCATGTGTCGGCGGTGACCACGCTGGACATTTATACGCACATCACCGGCGACATGTTGAGTGAAGCTGCCGCCAAGATCGACCGAGGCCTGGGCAATGAGGTGGCGGAGGAATCCCCGGAGGCAGAGCAGAATCCGCTCACCGACTTCCAGCCGGTCAGGAGGCGCACCCGAAAACCCGGAACTGGCTGCATCTCTGAGCTCAACGACCACCTCTTTGAGGGGCGTTACTCGCCCACCTGGCCGGACGGCACCAAGCACTCCAAATGCGTCTACGCCCACACCCGGGAGGAGTGCGAGGAGATGCTGAAGGTACTCATTCAGAAAATGAATGCAGAGCGGAAAGCCATCCAGGACCGGATGCGTGGGATCACGCCGCCGGATAAACTTACACAGAAGCAGCGGCAGATTTGGGAGTACATGCGGCTTCACCCGGATGAGACCAATTACAGTGCCATCGCCAAGGGGGCTAAGGTGACCCGGCATACGGTTTCCAGGCACTATGAGATGATTCAAAAGATGCTGGGCATTCAGGAAACCGCACCCCATCCGTTGCTCGATTGCCAGACAGTCCCGCTTGTGGTATGATGACCCTATCCAGTGAGGAGGTGCCGTCATGCCCCTGCATATTGTGCGAAATGATATAACCACCATGAAGGTGGACGCCATCGTCAACGCCGCCAAGGAGAGCCTGCTGGGCGGCGGAGGTGTGGACGGCGCCATCCACCGTGCCGCCGGACCGGAGCTGCTGGCAGAGTGCCGCACCTTGGGCGGCTGCAAAACGGGACAGGCCAAGATCACAAAGGGCTATCGCTTGCCGGCCAAGTTTGTCATCCACACCGTGGGCCCCGTCTGGCGGGGCGGCAGCCACGGGGAGCGGGAACTGCTGGTCTCGGCCTACCGATCCTCTCTGGAGCTGGCTCTGGCCTATCAGTGTGAAACCGTGGCGTTTCCGCTGATCTCCTCTGGGGTGTACGGCTACCCCAAGGATCAGGCCCTGAAGGTGGCCGTGGATACCATCGGGGATTTTCTGCTTGCCCACGACATGACGGTGTACCTGGTCATCTTCGACCGAACCGCCTATATCATCGGTGGGAAGCTGTTTGCGGACATTGCCGCCTACATCGACGACCGCTATGTGGATGCCCACACCGACAGCCGGGAGATCCAGCGCCGCCGGATGGCTATGGCCTCCATGCCCGTGGAGGAATCGGAGTGTATGCCTGCCCCCTGCGCCACGGTGCCCTTCGGTCTGGACGAGGCCCTCAGCAAACTGGACGAGAGCTTTTCCCAGATGCTGCTGCGGAAAATCGACGAGGCTGGCTTAACCGACGCTCAGTGCTACAAAAAGGCCAACATCGACCGCAAACTGTTCTCCAAGATCCGTTCGGATATTCACTATAAGCCCTCCAAGCCCACTGCCATGGCCTTTGCCATTGCTCTGGAACTGCCGCTGGAGGAAGCCCGGGAGATGCTGGAAAAGGCAGGCTTTGCCTTCTCTCACGCCAGCAAGTTTGATATCATTGTGGAGTATTTCATTGCCCACCGGAACTATAACATTTTTGAGATAAACGAGGCTCTCTTCGCCTTTGACCAAAGCTTGCTGGGAGGTTGACCACATGCAGGATAACTATGTCGGAGATATCGGCGACTATGGAAAGTACGGCCTTTTGCGGAATGTGACCGCCGCTGGGCTTCGCTTGGCGGTCAACTGGTACCGAGTGGTTCCAACTCGCCCGGGCAAACAGGAGGACGGGAAATACACTTCCTACCTGGATAAGCCGGAAGTTTACCGACAGTATGACCCAGAACTGTTTGACTGTTTGGCTGGTATGGTACATCAACAAAAACGCAATATCGAAGAAGTTGAGAACAGCGGATTGTTTGCCGCTTATTTTTTCTCGGATGCCTTGACCCTGGCAAACCGAGCAAAGTGGCATCAGGAAGCGCTGCGCAGTACAGCGGGGGCAGATGTTGTTTTCCTCGACCCTGACAATGGCTTGGAGAGTGCGAGGATGCATCAGCATAGATCAGCCAAAGAAAAGCACACTACCTGGCAGGAGATCAAGGACTACTATGACCGTGGGCAAAGCGTGATCCTATATCAGCACCGTCCCCAGATGACAAAAAAGGAAGTGTGTATCCAAGGTGTGCTTGACTTTCAGGACGCCTTTCTGCACGCTGATCATACCCTGCTGTTGGAATATCCTCGCTATACGAATCGCTATTATTTCATGTTTGCGCACCAAAACCATATACCTGCGTTGGAGTGCGTGCATCGTACGGTTGCGCAGACCTGGAAAGGATTGTGCAATGCGATTGATATTTGTCGCCCGTAAAGCGACCACGAAATACTCAGATCCCCCTATACTGTGCTTGTAAACCAAACACAGCATAGGGGGATTTTTTATGAAGCACAATTTGACAGAGCTGGTTTTCATCCTGGACCGCAGCGGCTCCATGCAGGGGCTTGAGGGTGACACCATCGGCGGCTTCAACGCCATGATCGAAAAGCAGAAGAAGGAGCCCGGCGAGGCCTTCGTCTCCACCGTCCTCTTTGACGATCAGACCGAGGTGCTCCACGACCGGATGAAGTTGGGCCAGGTTCGCCCCATTACCGAAAAAGAGTACTATGTCCGGGGCTGCACCGCCCTGCTGGACGCCATCGGCGGAGCCATCCACCACATCAGTAACATCCATAAGTACGCCCGGCCCGAGGATGTGCCGGAGCACACCCTTTTTGTTATCACCACCGACGGCATGGAGAATGCCAGCCGCCGCTACTCCGCCCGGCGGGTCAAGGAGATGATCCGGCGTCAGAAGGACCGCTACGGCTGGGAGGTTCTCTTCCTGGGGGCCAACATTGACGCCGTGGAGACGGCGGGCCATCTGGGCATCGCTCCCGACCGGGCGGTGAACTATCACTGCGACAGTGAGGGTACCCGCCTCAACTATGAGGTAGTTGGACAGGCCGTGGCCGCTGTCCGGTGCAATGCACCTTTGGATGAACACTGGAAAGATGCCATCGAGGAGGACTTTCGCAGGCGGCAGAGGCAGGACGAGCGCCGTTAAGCCGCCCAATCTGCCAGATAGGCCTCCAGACGCACACCTACATTTTCCTGCAGATTACGGTAGAAGAACTGATAGTCATACAGATGGTACACACCGTCAGCAAAGATGCTCAGTCCCGCAGGATACTCCTCCGGCGTCACATCTGTCACCTTCAGCGCACCCCGCTGGGCGTCGATGTAGGCCCCGGTGAGCTGGGGAAGTTCGGTGATGATCTTTCCGCTGTAATCTGTAAAACAGGCCCCCTGGTTCTCCTCTTTTCCCGCGGGGGTGCCGTCGGTTTTCCAGTTGAGGGGATTGATAGCCAGCGTGCGGGTGCCGGCAGGGATCATAAGAGAGTCGGTGACCGCTTCCGCCTCACTGTTAAAGGAGACGATGACGCCGGTATCGTCCTCCCCGGAGGCGAACCGGAGGTGGGGATATTCCGCCAGTTCCTCCTCGGTGATGCGCCAGCCGATAGCATAGCAGGCCACCAGAAGATCATTGACTTCCTCGTCAGCAAAACAATCTTTCAGCAGACGGATGCTCATATCGGCTCCCTGGGAAAAGCCGGCAAGGATAATGGGGCGGCCATCGTTGTAATGCTCCAGATAGTAAATAAATGCATCCTTCACATCCTCATAGGCCATCGACAGATAGGTCTCCTGTTCCTCCGCAGGGAGTTCATACACATTCAGCCCCACCTGCCGATAGTAAGGGGCAAAGAACCGGGCCTCCTCATCGTAGATTCCCTTTTCCATATTGGTTGCACCCAGAAAATCACTTTTGGCATCCTGGTCATCCAGCGGCATATTGTAGCTGTCTTCTCCGCCGCCATAGACGGTGGGACAGATGAAAAACACATCCACATCCGCACTCTTGTCCGTTTCCAGATACGCACAGTTCTCAGTCTGCGCATACAGGGAAGTCTCAGCAGTTTGACCGCAGCCAGCCAAAGCAAGTGCCAGAACCAATGTGAAAAACAGGGCTACCGTATTCTTCTTCATCTCCGGGTCTCCTCGCAATTCTCCAAGATGTGATTGAATTTTATTCACACAAAATTTTCTGCCGCATCCCTTCACGCCGGGATACAATCAGACGGTCATTTCAGCTTGGCGCCGTCCTGGAAGGCGCTGCCCACCTTCTCGCCCAGTACCCGGTATGTGTGGTGAATGGGGTCAAAGGTAATGGGCCGTATCTTGTCCGGATCGATCTTGCCGTTCTCGTCCAGGACGGATTTGTCGGCGCTCACATTGACGATCTCGCCCACCAGGCGGCAGCTCTCAGGATCATAGCTCACCAGGCGGCACTCCACTGCCATGGGAAGCTCATCGATGAGAGGGGCGTCCACAAATTCCGATTTGGTGGTGTGCCAACCGGCCTTTGCCACCTTGTCCGCAACCTTGTTGCCGGACTCAATGCCCACATAGTCGCAGGCCACTACCTGCTCTGCCGTGGCTATGCTTACAGTGAATGCCTTGCGGGCCAGGATGTTGGCGGTGGTCTTATGACCTTCGCTGATACACATGCTCAGTTCCTTGTCCTCGCTGATGCCGCCCCAGGCCGCGTTCATGGCGTCAGGGGTGCCGTCTTCATTGTAGGTGGACAGGATAAAGACCGGCTGGGGATAGGTCCAGGGCTTGGCTCCAAAATTCTTGCGCATAGCAATCCCTCCTTGTGATGTTTCAATGTGTAAGTGACTTTGGAGCTATTATAGCACAAGTTCTGACTTAGGGACATGGGGAGCGGTTGCCCATCAGGAAACGCCATGGTATGATAGGGCTACTTATTGCAGCCAACCAAACCAGATTTGACGAATAGGATGGAAACGAGATGAAAGAAGTAGATCCCAAACGTACATCCAGGGCGCTGGCCTTTGAACTTTGGATGCAGGCGCCCATGCCTATGGTGACCCTGACAAAGACATTGGATGTGACACCGCTGGTGCGGCTGAGTCGGAAACAAGGCTATAAATTCAATATGCTCCTGTGCTGGTGCATCGGAAAATCCGCATCCCGGTCGGAGGACTTTTATCTGCTTCCGGTGGGAGATAAACTCATCCAGTATGACCGGATCGCAGTCAATACTGTTGTCGCCACAAAAGCTGGCGGAACCAGCACCTGTGATGTGCCCTTTTCATCGAACCTGGAAGAATTCAATCGGAATTATCTTTCTTTCACTCAGCAGGTGTATGATACAGGCGAAACTCACAATCTCGGCGAAGACTATATGGTGATCGGCACCTCGGCTCTGGCTGGATACGAGATCGACAGCGCGGTAAATCTCTACGCTGGATTCTACAATAACCCCTTTCTCATCTGGGGCAAATACCGAAAAAAGTGGCTGCGTACCACGCTGCCGGTGTCCTTTCAGTTCCATCATACCCAGATGGACGGCATCCCGGCCGCAGAATTTTTGGAGCGGCTGCAGCAAGAAATTCGTCAACTTTGAAAGTTCCTCTTGACTCTGCCGTTCCGTCAACTGATACCCTATTCCCAGGGAGGGATGGCTATGGAGTATTCCATTCAGGAGTTGTCGCGCCTGTCCGGGGTGACCACCCGCACCCTGCGCTGGTACGACCAGATTGGCTTGCTGAAGCCCAGCCGGGTGGCGGAGAGCGGCTACCGCTACTACGGCGAGGCGGAGGTAGACCGGCTGCAGGATATTCTCTATTATCGGGCCCTGGGTGTGGAACTGGCTCGGATCAAAGAATGTCTGGACGATCCCTCCTTTGACCGTCTGGACGCCCTGCGAAACCACCTGGCCGCGCTGGAGGCGGAGCGGGAGCGGTTGGAACAGCTCATCCGGTCGGTGAAAGACACCATCGGAGCGGAAGAAAGGAACGAGATCATGAGCGATGAGCAGAAATTTGAGGCATTTAAGCAACGGGCTGTTGCGCATAATGAGGAAGTTTACGGAGCGGAGATCCGCTCCAAGTACGGCGACCAAGAGGTAGACGAGGCCAACGCCGCGGTGATGAACCTGACCCGGGAACAGTACCAGGAGTGGACGGATCTGGGTCGGGAGATTCAGGAGCGGCTGGAGGCCGCCGTCCAGACCGGACTGTCCCCGAAGGGTGAGGAAGGCAAGGAAATCACCGCCCTCCACCGTCGGTGGCTTACCATCACCGGGAACCGGTACAACCCGGCCAGGCATCGGGGGATTGCGGAACTGTATGTGATGGATGAGCGTTTCACTTCCTACTACGATAAGCGTGTGCCCGGCTGTGCCCGCTTTCTGCGGGACGCTGTCGTCCACTGGGTAAAATAAGACGCAAGAGAGGCCTCTGGCTTTTTGCCAGAGGCCTCAGCCTATATCAAGCTTTTTTTCGCGTCAGGAAAACGCCCACCGCAGCCGCAATCAGGACAAAGGGCGCCAGGCCGAGCTGCCGGTTGCTGTCCAGATCCGGAAGCTGGGTCAGGGTAGTAATATCACAGGCCTCATCCCCGGTGAGTTGGGCCAGCTGCCGGGCCACCCACGCCGAGTTGCCTGTTCCGGAAAAATAGAAGATCATCGTCTACGCTCGCTTCCTTTGCTGTGAAGTTTCAGTACAGGGGTATCATACCTTCAGCGCCCTGGCCTGTCGATCTTAAGAAAAATTCAGAAAATATTCATGCCAAATGCGCTTTTGTCTGATATAGTGAGGCTGGATTTTCTAACACTGAGAGCCTGGGAGGTACTTATGGAATTCACCTGTCACACCACATATGATCAAAAGGCGCTGACCGCCATGGCCCGGGCCGTTCGGAAGACCGTGCGGGCAAAGCGAAGCCGCATGGTCCGCATCTGGGCCTGGGTTATCATCGGACTGCTTGCGGTGTCCCTCTGGCTCTCTTGGGGAAACATCTGGCAGACGGTGGCTGACTGTGTGGTCATTGCAGCGTTGCTGCTGATCAACTGGAAGGAGGACGCCATCAACGGCTATTTTGCCAAACGCAAGGCCCTACCAGGTACCGATGCCGCCGATACTACATTCTATCCAGACTATTACCTCGTGAAAACCGCTGCGGCGGAATCCAAGTGGCAGTACGATAAAATTCTTGCGTTGGCGGAGACTGGTTCATATCTTGTTTTGGTGATGGGGAAGAACCACGCCTTGGCCATGGAAAAATCTACACTGGAGGGCGGTAGTCTCCCAGAATTTTGCCGCTTCCTGGAGGAGCAGTCCGGACAAAAAATCCAGCATATCGGAGGATGACGCAAGATGAAAACCAGATATAAAATCGCCGCCCTGGGTGGCCTGGCGGCAGTGGCCGGTGCCGCCGCCTGCTGGAAGTGGAGGTTCCGGATGCCCCTCAAGGAGTTCACCCGATACGCCCTCTACATGGCGGTCATGGACGATGAAATCTGCCGGAACGAGCTGGAGGGCAATCAGATCGGGGACGAGGTCATCACATTCCCGCCCAAGGAGGAAACCCTCCAGTATCGGTACCATCTCTTTCTGCAAATGAACCGAACCAAAAGCCGCCGACAGATCCGGGAGAAAATTTCAGAAATGGAGCAGCGGCTCCAGGAGTCCCGGCAGTACATTGGCCAGCCGAAAGAGCAGCTGGAGGTGGAGATCATCGGGGAAAGCGATGTATGACAGTCGCTTATCAGGCGTATCAGTTTTTAACACGCTATAGACAAAGAATAGCGCCTTCCGGAATCTACGGGTTTCGGAAGGCGCTTCTTTGGCTTATTTTGCAATTTGATACTTGATGCAAAGATTCAACATATACTTGCTGATTGCCTGATATTTGCATCAACAATAATTAGCTCTGGGCATTTGATCCCGGCCTGCTTATTCTTTTCGTGTTCGGCAGTTATTGTTTGCAGTCGTCGAGGATTTCCTATATCAACAAATACATAAAACATGTTTTCAGTACACTCGGCCTTAGCATATTCTTGCACTTGTGCTTGATATCCGTGAAGATATTGAGGATTTGAAGATAATTTTATCTCACAAATCGATTTGTCTGTTCCTACACTGATTTTCATGTCTACTGGGCCTCTGCCAGAATCGGATTCAAAACTAATATCCAAATTATTAACTGCAATATATTCTTTCGCCCCAAGATGCATCAACCGCTGAACAATTTTTTCCCGTTTTCCCGTAGAGATTTCTTGAATCTCACTCCATCCTCTATTATTTTCCACCCAATCCTTAAATATCTCAACAACATGTCGAACTGCTTCTCGGCTACAAATTTGAGGAGATTCTGCGCCATGTTGAAGAAAAGCGAAGCCTATATCTTTAAGTCCTCTGAAAATTCGTTGCGCTACATAATCTAAATCTGATTCCCAATCACACTCCCCCACATGCGAATCTTGATAGCTTTGTAACACTCTTGCGCACTTCTCAGGATCCATAAAAATCATCTTTTTGAGATAGGCTTTTTTCTCGTGTGAAGTATATTTTTTCCACTCAATGCCTATTATTTCGTTGATTTCTTGCCGGATTGCGTCGTTTTCGGACACAACGCGATCAATGTCATCCCAGCACTTAGCAATGGGAAGTTCATGCAATATCTCTTTAGGCAACAACAGCAATTCACAATTTTTATATGGGTTATATACGATACCATCAATGAATCTATCGGTTGGATAGTTTTCAGGTGTAATACCCAGGTCAGAATTGATTCTACGTGTATATGTGCGGATATCCTCCTTGATAATAGTTGCAATCATGTCACTTAACCGGTCTGGGCCAACATTTTCTTCAAACAATCCTACCAAGTGAAATAATTCAGGTTGAGTGGTTCCCGCTTTAATTATATCGAAGGCATCTGAAATTGTGGCTTTTCTCAGTCCATCGCCAAACGCCGCCCCATACCGCGTTTCGGAAAAACCTAAATTAATTCCGTTAACTTCTGAAAAAGCAAATTTTCGCAAAGCTTGCCTATAAAATCGATCGTGTAAGCTCTTTTCTTTTGCATGGCTTAGAAGAAGAGCAATTTCACGAAAATACAAATTTATCTTTTTATATGACTCTGCAAATTCCGGTGTTTTTGCATCTTTTAGCCGTATTACATTTATAAAATAATGACTATCCGAGTCCATCACTGCATCGAAAACACCCACTGCGTCAAAGTTTTTGTTAAAGTAATCCGAAATGAACTCAGCCATTACAAAAGTCCTCCCTCTTTTTTCAATTCATTGGAATGATTTTATAGTACCGGAAACTTTCTTTTTTTACAAGATAAACATAATATAACAATGTGTTGAAGCAGTTATCATTAATTAAGCAGAAGATGCTTTTGCGTTCTGACTCTTCTCCTGGATATTTATTTATAATAGCTTGAAAAGTTTTGATTCTGAGTTATTTGGGACTATGGTCAGTTTAAGTGCTTATTGGAACTGGATAATCCGGATGTCCCTCGGGGAGTTTACCCGACAGCCCTTCTATATGGCGGTTATGGACGATGAAATTTGCCGGAACGAGCTTGAGGGCAATTTTGGATCGGAGATAAGATCATCATATTTCCGTCCAAGTAGGAAACTCTCCAGGATCGCAAGCGGTGTGCCGCCGGATCATTTCTTGATATTCTGCTGGCTATTCTGCAAAAGGTGTGGTATTTGTTTGTGTCACAGGAGGAGATGACCATGAAAAAACAAATTGCCATAGCCGCAGCCATTACCGCCAGTCTCGCCCTGTGGGCCGCTGTGTCGCCCAAAACTGCGGGGGTCAAGGAAACACCCGCACCAAGCCCAATGCCCACCGTAGCGGCCTCACAAACGCCCCTTACGGAGCTAAACGAACCGGAGGTATCCCTGACAACAAAACTGGAGCAAGCTGAGAAAACCATAGCGGAGCTTGTCTTGGAGGAAACTGTGGAACAGCCGCCCGCTTCTGCACCAAAGCCCACAGCAGGGAATCAGGATGAGCCAGCGCCGGAGCCAACTGACACGCCCGAACCAGAGCTAACCACAGAGCCGGAGGTCACCGATAGCAGCTGGGAGAATATGGTCTATGTACCCGGCTTCGGCTGGATCGAGGGCCAAGGCCCCAACCAGGTAACATACGCCGCGGATATGTACGAGAACGGCAACAAAATCGGCATTATGGGATGATGCAAAAAATACGCCGCATAGACAAAGATAACCGCCCGCTGAATTCCGAAGATATTCAGCGGGCGGTTATCTCATCTGTGGAGTCATCCGAAATCATGCCGGCTGCCGCCACCGGAACCCAGTTCCTCAAAGGTACAGACGATCTCCTCGATTTGCTGAAAGCATTCGCTGTCTGCCAATGCGTCGTCCGCCAGGATGGCTTTGATTTTGCCCAGGGCCTCGTAGCACTCCAGCTCCACGATTTTTGTTACATCCGTGTTGACGAGTTCCGGGAAGGAGACCTGAACTTTTTCGTTTGCCAACACATGACAGAGGATTTCCTGATACAGCTCCATGCAACCACCGCCTTAGTACTTATAAGTTCTACAATCAACATTCTAATGAAAATCTGCGGTATCGTCAATAGTATCAATCAGTACTAAAGGCGGTGGGCGGTATGTTATTTCAACGACTGAGAGATTTGCGGGAGGATCGGGACCTGCGGCAGGAGGATGTGGCGGAAATTTTAGGAATCAGCCAGACGGTGTATTCCCGCTACGAGCGTGGATTTCAGACCATTCCTGTGATTCATCTTCTGAAATTGGCGGACTACTATAAGGTGTCCACCGATTATATTCTGGGGCGGACCAACAACAGCAAGCCGTATGATGTGAAATAGAGTATTTCAATCGGAAAGTTTGATAAAAAGAAGAAAAACCGCCTGAACAGGCGGTTTTTCTGACAAAGTTGGTCCGAGTGGGGAGACTCGAACTCCCGGCATCTTGCTCCCAAAGCAAGCGCGCTACCAACTGCGCTACACCCGGATATGGAATTTTCCAATTGTGGTCAAACATGTGGTCAAGGTCGTTTTTTGACCAATGGCTTTGGCGGAAATGGTTCCCGCTTCTAGTAGTGTCCCAGCGGGTTGCGGGGTTGCGCTTTATCCCTCATGGATGAAGCCCGCGCGCTCCCAAAGCTGGCGCGCTACCGGCTGCGCAACACCCCGTGGAAGTTTAATTATACTATGACCTTTGAAAATCCGCAACCGTTTCTTCGTTGAAGTTTTCCTCGGAATATGTTATCATGCTTGCGGAGCGTGATTTGACTTGAGAATGAGAAAAAAGCCCAACCTCGTGCCGCGCTGGGAGAGGTGCGCGGGGCTGCTTGAAAACACTCCCGAAACTCACCGCGGGCGCTGGCTGGAAGATTTTCCGGGGCATGACCGGCTCTGCCTGGAGCTGGGCTGCGGCAAGGGCCGATTCACCGCCGGTATGGCCGCCGAGGAGCCCGGCGCGCTGCTCTGCGCAGTCGAGAAAGTCCCTGACGCCATGGTCGTCGCCATGGAACGCGTGAGGGACGCGGGGCTCACGAACGTCCGCTTCCTCGACCGCGACGCCGTGCTGCTGCCGGAGTTTTTCGCCCCCGGCGAGGTCTCCCGCATCTACATAAATTTCCCCGACCCCTGGCCCAAAAAGAAGCAGTTCAAGCGCCGCCTCACGGCCCCGGGTTTCCAGAAGCTCTATTTCGACCTTCTGCCCCCCGGCGGCGAGGTCTGGCTCAAGACCGATAACGTGCCGCTCTACGAGTGGAGCCTCGAACAGTTCCAGGCCTGCGGCTGGACGCTCAAAGAGGTCACGCGTGACCTCCACGAGCACGGCATTCAGGGCGTCATGACAGACTACGAGGCCAAGTTCCACGAGCAGGGCGTCAAAATAAACCGCCTCGTGGCGGTGCGCGGGGAGGTATGGACATGCGGCTGATATCCTGGAACGTCAACGGCCTGCGCGCCGTTATGAAAAAGGGCTTTGAGGACGTCTTCTGGGGCCTCGACGCCGACGTCTTCTGCCTGCAGGAGACGAAATTGCAGGCCGGCCAGATAGAGCTCGACCTGCCGGGTTATGAGCAGTTCTGGTGCTACGCCGAAAAGAAGGGCTACTCCGGCACAGCCGTATTCACGCGGGTGAAGCCCCTCGGCGTCTCCTACAACCTCGGCCACGAGGAGCACGACTCCGAGGGCCGGGTCATAACGCTCGAATACGAGGACTTCTACCTCGTCTGCGTCTACACTCCCAACTCCCAGGACGGGCTGAAGCGGCTCGACTACCGCATGAGCTGGGAGGACGCCTTCCGCGACTATCTCGTGGAGCTCGACAGGATAAAGCCCGTCGTCGTCTGCGGGGACATGAACGTCGCACACGAGGAGATAGACCTCAAAAACCCCAAGACCAACCGCATGAACCCAGGCTTCACGGATGAGGAGCGCGGCAAGATGACCGAGCTGCTCGATGCCGGCTTCACGGACACTTTCCGCCACCTCTACCCCGAGCTGGAGGGGGCCTACACCTGGTGGAGCTTCCGCGCGGCGGCCAGGGAGCGGAACGTCGGCTGGCGCATAGACTACTTCCTCTGCTCCGACAGGCTGGCCGGGCGCATAGACAAGGCTTACATCTGCCCCGAGATAATGGGCTCCGACCACTGCCCAGTGGGGCTGGACCTCAAGTGAGCGCGGGCTTTTCCATAGGCCCGCTCCACTTTGCGGGCAGGGCCGTGCTGGCGCCCATGGCGGGCGTCACGGACTCGGCCTTCCGCGGGCTCTGTCTTGAGCAGGGCGCGGCGCTCGTTTACACCGAGATGGTCAGCGCCAAGGCTTTGTGCTATAATGACCGC
>ULUL01018258.1_pt1 | contig 12871 bp, 8 predicted proteins | sample 1958481 | NCBI WGS metagenome assembly ULUL01 (sample SAMEA4835759, study PRJEB28245) | human gut metagenome | biome: gut microbiome; material: fecal sample | place: Denmark | collected 2008 | reverse complement strand
AAACACTTTCGTCGAATATTTCTTCCGATAATCCAGTAAATTCATACCGCTGACCATGAAGAAAATCGGCACCGCAAAAATGAACACCGCCTGCATCAGCTCCTGAAATGCCCATAAACGGGTTCTCTGAGGCGAGAACACACCCAAAGATGTGTGCAAGCAGACCACCGCAAAACAGGAAACGATGTTCAATACATCAACAAACACAAAATGCGTTCTTGCTTTGCCGTTTTTCCGTTCACTCGCAAAGCCCCGTTCCGTGGCCAACTGTTCCTCTGTCATCGACTGGTGTTCCCTTCTTCCTGACATACGCACTTCAGCATAACAAATAATGACGTCCCTTCTTGACGGAGGACTGCGAGCCTGCGTCCGCTCTCGCCCCTAGGCTATAAAAGCAATGAATTCCCATTAACGTATCGGAAGATCAAGCATGGCAAATAGATTCAGAAACAGTCATATCTGCGTTGCAGAACGGATTCGTACCGGCTCATTTGTCCGAGCGTTCAGGAACCCTTTCGCGATTCTACTTGCCTTTACTCTGCTATTCAGTTGTGCGTCAGCCAGCGCTGCGGAAGACAAGGAAACAGATCAAAACGGAAGTAAGTTGACTTTGCCAAGCTATGTGATGGACGGCATGGTTCTGCAGCAGAACAAAATCACCACTCTGAACGGTTCAACAGCAAAATCCATGTCAGGGCAAACCATCTCAGTCACCTTACGCGGAGGCAAAAACCAATATAATGCTTCATCGCGAATCTCTAAAAACGGAAAGTTCTCGGTTCAGCTGCCTAAAATCAAAGGATCACTCACCCAATACATCATGAAATTTATGGTGGCTGACACCATGGTAAAAACCGTGAATGATGTATACGTCGGCAATTTGTTCATCGCTTCTGGGCAGTCGAATATGGAAATAAACTACAACGACTATTTCAAAAGCGATTCGCTTTTCAAGACAAGCACCTCATTGCACTACACACGCAACGATATTCCACGCAGCATCAATGACAAATATGTCCATTTCCTCTCACCGAATAAAATCCTCGACACAAAGAATTATCCACTAAGAGATTTCGAAAAGAAATCCTGGCTTACAGCCGCAGGAGATGACGTCAATTATCTTGGCTATATTCCTCAATATTTTGCACAACAGCTTCGCAAACAATATCCGAATATACCTATCGGATTCATCCAAACCGCTTGGGGAGGGACAGCTATATCTCACCATATAAAAGGCGGAGACATCTATAAAAGTCGTGTTGCCCCATTACAGGGACTTGGCGTGGCCGGTGTGTTATGGTACCAAGGTGAAGATGATTCCGGATCGATGGATCTGGCATTACGGTATGATATTTCCTTCGCCACACTTGTAAACGATTACCGAAATCTATTCAACGATGCGACATTGCCGTTCCTTTATGTGCAACTAGCCAGATACGACGGTTACGGCTACATCTACGACACCATCGTGCGCAATGCTCAATTGGGCATACTCAGCAATCCCGTCGTTGCGTCGCACAAGAATCTTGGCATGACCGTCTCCATCGATACGGATAAAGGCACGCCGAAGGCGATCCATCCACTCGGCAAGGAAATCGTCGCCCAACGCATGGCTAACCAATGGATCGCCATGAATGAACACAAGGCAGTGCCATCCGGACCGTTGCCCAAAGAAGCACATCTTGATACAAACGACAAGTCAACGGCCATCATCACTTTCCAAGAAGGCACAGCCGTCAAACTGCAAGCGAAGCGGCCGAATTACACGACCAGCGCAACAATCGACAATATCGCAAATGCCACCAATACTCCGCTATCAGGATTCCAAGTCGCCGATGGAGACGGATCAATGCACAATGCCATCGCAACTATAACTGGCAGTACACTCCGCATCCACTCCGACGAAGTGAAACGTGTGGCTCAAATCCAATATCTATGGCAAAGCAATCCCAGCTGTTTAAGCATCGTATACAACAGCTCGAACTTGCCTATGAGCCCGTTCACTCTTAACGTGAATCAAAAAACCTATTCGCATTGATTCTCTCTTCTTATCAGGGAGAGCACCATGCCAATCATCATCGGAGCAAACAATAATGTGTGGAACATATATCTTGTAGGATTGCCATGTCCCCCGCTAATTTCAAGCGAAACAGGATAAACAAACAGTAATATGACTGACAGGTAATACGGAACGAACTGTAATAGACCGTTCAGAGTCACGCTTGTTCTACGTCTACGCCATAAAACGTATGCTAAGAACGCCGGCACGACCGAAGCCCACAGAGCAATATACATGAGTAAATTCAATACCGGAACAGAACGTAATACGTCGATTATATTTTTCACAAGACCTTGCGATTCAGTTTCAATGGTGCTTGGAGCCAATTTGCCGAACGTATCAGGATTCACCGATGTCGTTGTCATCACATCCATTTGCACAGGATAATGCTTGTATGGTTTTTGAGGTTGTTTTAGCTCACTTGTTCCAGTAAATGTAATCCAACCTGATTCCAAGCAAAAGAAACCATTCACATAAGTCATCGGATGTCTTAAGCCTATTTTCAACCAAGTCTTAAGAAAATCCGATGTCGAGGCCCCCTCACGAAGCTTGTATCCAGTAACTGGGTCAGCGATATATGGATTGTATTGCTCGCTAACTTGACCCCATGTATATATCAGGTACGAATCTACTGAATCTTTCTCTTTGTTGGAAACATCGTCGGGATAGGCATGTGCCGCACGCCCAAGAAGTTCTATAGGCATAGCCAACGCAGCTTGAGCGCTACCAGGAACAATATGTGCTTGTTTGTAATAACAATTAGGCAAAGCAACATTGACAATGAGATACAAAATAATTGTCACACCGATTGCAATGGCTTTCAATCGCGCCTTGAACTTCCCTACTATCAATAACAGCAAGCTCAATGCAATAATATACAATCCAATTTTTTTGCTCATTGCCGCACATAGTGACAATACAAAAAAACCGATGAGGAATCTAGGGTCTTTAAATTTTTCAAGCCTTGAATCCACTAGTCTCATGAACATAAGAGACCATGCCAAGAAAAAGACCACATGCGTGATGTCTTTTGACATCGATGCGAACATAATTGGAAAAACGGGAAAGAAACACAAGAACATCGTGCACACCTTAAGTGGCACACGCTGTAGACCACGTTCTTTAAGATAACTTAGCCAACACGCTATGACAAGACCCGTCAACGCACTTTGTACTAGAGCATGCAGAAAAATGCCGATGATATAGCTGCCTGTCACGGCATGAGACAACCACAAAAAGGCACCGTATAGGTATGTATCGAAGAAGGGATGGTGATCCCAGATCTGCCCCGGTTTCTGTCCGAAAACAGAAATACCGAAAAATTGAGCAACCTGATCTCCGGTGTCCCAGTACATTATTCCCGGATACAGCAATAGTATATAGGGAAGCCAAAGCATGAAAATCCTCATGCCATCTCTCATTTTTGATTTCCATGACTTTTGGTGTTCAAAAGAAAACCAACCGACAAAATGTTTCACAAATCCTTTTGAGGATTTACCCACACTTTCATCCTTGTTTTCCTCTTTTTCCCCCGTTGCTTCTACGGAAATCTTTTGCAAAAGAACAAATCCATAACGGAATGTCACACAAAATAGTGCAGAAAAAAGCGCCCATTGTTCATAGAACGATAATTTATTGAATGGAATGCTTGCCATGCTTGCCGCATTAGTTCCGCATGCAAAAAGGAAACCGAGAAAAACGGGGAAAATCCATCCCGCAAATCGTCTTTCAGAATCATCCACAGCTGATTTAAGGCAAAAAGATTGCCCTTCCCTCTTCATTGGTTCCTCCAATAAAAAACCATCCTGCTTTCATATGCTCTTCATGTACTGTACATGGAGATAAGGAACTGGGACAAGGAAAACATCTTCAACATTTAATCTAGACCAAGCACCACCATGCGATATCATCGCGACATAATTCGATTACATCAAGCTTTTTCGCCGAAATTAAGTCGGCCAGTGCAAAGGATATAGTGGGATTCATGCCTGATAATTCGAACGTTTCCGTCGCCGTGCTTCTTCCCTGCTACAACGAGGAAGTCACCATCGGCAAGGTGGTGCGCGATTTCAAAGCCGCGCTGCCCAATGCCGACATCTACGTGTACGACAACAACTCCACCGACCGCACGGCGGAAATCGCCACCAGCGAAGGCGCCATCGTCCGCAAGGAGCCACGTCAAGGCAAGGGCAACGTGATCCGCGCCATGTTCGAAGACATCGACGCCGACGTGTACGTCATGGCCGACGGCGACGACACCTACCCCGCGGACGCAGCCCCTGCCATGGTGGACAAGGTCCTCGAAGGCTACGATATGGTGATCGGAGACCGTCTGAGTTCCACCTACTTCCAGGAGAACAAGCGTCCATTCCACAACTTCGGCAACCGCCTGGTGCGCGGTTCCATCAACGGCCTGTTCCATGCGAATGTCACCGACATCATGACCGGATACCGTGCCTTCTCGTTCACATTCGTCAAAACCTATCCGGTACTGTCACACGGGTTCGAAGTCGAAACCGAAATGACCATCCATTCGTTGAACAACAATCTACGCCTGTTCGAGATGCCGATTCAATACCGTGACCGCCCGGAAGGCTCCGTCAGCAAACTTGACACCGTGGGTGACGGCATCAAGGTGATGAGCACCATCTTCCGCATGATCCGCGAATACAAGCCGCTGCCGTTCTTTGGAGGGCTCGGAGCCATTATCGGCATCATCGGCATCATACTGTGCGGTAGCGTAACAGTAGACTTCTGGCATACCGGCATGGTGGCGCGCTTCCCCACACTCATCGGAGCAGTTATGCTCGTTATCGCGGGAATCCTGCTGTTCATAGCGGGAATAATCCTCGACGTCATGGCCAAGAACGATCGTAAGGCGTCTCATCATCGACGCCAACCAATTTGCCATGATGAGACGCAAAAAATAACGCAACTTTCAAATGTGGCCTGAGAACAAGCAGTTTTGTTCTCAGGCCACATTTGAAATATCTACTGCTTGACTACTTCACCCACTTTTGAGCGTTCGTGCCATTCGCACTATACAACTGTACGTTAGCGCCATTGGCAGTAGAAGCACCCGAAACATCCAGAACCTTGTTCTCCGCGAGCGCGGACTGGAAGGTATACGATCCGTCTGAGTTCTTGATGGCGATCCACTTTTGGGCATACGTGTTGTTTGATACATACTGCTGAACATTGGCTCCATTTGCAGTGCTTGCACCGTAAACGTCTAATACTTTGCCGGAATTCACGCTAATCAACGTCACATAGCCATTGCCGTCATGCGTTACTTTCCATTTCTGTGCGTTTGTACCATTACCGCCCCACAATCGCACATTGGCGCTATCGCTCTTGGAAGCACCGGCAACATCGACTTTCATGGAAGTCTTCAGCTTTGATCCGAACGCATAGGTGCCGTCAGGAAGATCCTTCCTATGTGAATCAGCTGTGGCATCCATACGTTCTCTTGGAGTAGATACCTTGCTTATTGTCCACTGCTGGGCTGCCGTTCCATTAGGCGTGTACATCTGCAGTTTGGTCTGCTGCGTGGCGTTGCCGCCAGGAATATCCACGGCTTTGTTCGCGTTCACTGATATTAATGTCACCTTGCCGCTACCGTAGTTACGTACGGTCCATTGTTGGGCGCTGGTACCGTTGCTGTCATATTGTTGAAACGCTGCACCATTGGCCGTCGAGCCTCCATACACATCCAATGCTTTACCGGAATTCACATTGGTAATGCGGTAGGTCGCATTTCCTACCGATGTAAAACGATACTTTTGCGCGTTGGAACCGTTGCTTGTATACAACTGGATTTGCGTGCTATTGGCAGTTGATGCACCAGGAACGTCGAATACCAATCCAGTGTTTTTCGTTGATCGAATCGTTGCTGGCGCATCTGTCGGAATATTGACTTCGCTAGAGGAAAGAGTGAAGAGTTGCGCGACCGTTCCGTTAGGCGTATACAGATGAATCGCGGTACCGTTGGCCGTGCTGCCACCACTTAGATCCAGAACCCAATTGCCTAATGCGGATTGCAAGTAATAACCGGCTCCCGAATCACGGATGAACCAACGCTGGGCGTTCGTACCATTCGCCGAATACTGCTGCACCACCGCATTATTACCCGCAGCGCCATTACGAACGTCCAAGGCCTTACCGGAATTCACATTAACAATCACATAGCTGCCATCAGACTGTTTAGTGAAAGTAAACTGCTGAGCTTTGGACCCATTGCCGGAGTACAGCTGAATAGCTGTGGAATCCGCTCCACTGGCTCCAGGGATATCAACACTAGAAGCCACTTTGGAACGTACATTGATGTAATAATTCCCATTAGGAATGCTCACAGCACTCATCTTGCGCACATCAAGGGAAGGCTGAGAATCGTCATTCCCTCCATTCTGCACAGAAGTCTTATTGCCAAAGGCACTCATATCCACGGAGCCACTGATACCGTTGATATGACCGCTTTCGGTGTACTGCCAGCCACGATCGTTGGTCCCGAACGCCGTGAATTCCATCTGCGGACCATATTGCGCCACCCAGCGTGTCTTCGCATAGATGTTCGCATTGTTCAACGGCCCCTGCAAGTAGCTCGTGTAGGAGTACACGCCGAGATTCTGGTAACCGCCGGACTGCAACGCGCCATACCAAGCATTGACGATGCCGTTATACACGTTCGGATCGTTCGGCGGCGTGTGCCCGGTCCACGTCCAACTCTCAAGGTCGTAGTACACGGGGTATTTCAAGTCGTTCGGTCTCACGCCAAACTGGCGGAGCTTGGACACCACATCGTTGCCCTCCTGCCTGGAACCGCTCGCATCCTCCGCATACGAGTACCAGTAGATGCCGAACGGAATACCCAGCCGCTTGCATTCATTAATGTTGCGTTGCGCTTTGGCATCGGCGTCATTGCCCCATCCAAAGCCAAGACGGATGATCGCGCCTTCCACGCCGTCGGCTTTCGCCTTAGCCCAATCGATATCCCCCTGCCATGAAGAGACGTCGATCACGCCTTTGGCCTGCTGGGCGAACAGGTTGTTTCTATAGTCGAAGAAGGCTTTCGTATTGTTGTAGGTTCCCCAATGCGCGCCGTAATCGTTGCCATCGAATTTGGCAAGCTTCACGGTGGCTCCGTTTTTTGAGGACGATTGCTCCACGGATTGTTTCATAGATTGTTCCACGGCATCTTTCACATCCGAGGCACTCACCGGAATGAATGATTCGCCATCCGTTTTGGCCAGTGGATCAGGTTGCTGCGATTGCGTGCCGACCAGCTGAGCGTCCGTCACGGTTTCGCCGGTCTCAATGTTCTGTACATCACCTTCCGGCGTAACCGCAAGGTTCTCCGAAACCACAGTGGAATCGTCCGAAATGTTTTCGCTTACCGTTTCCGGCAGCGTCGCGTTCGGATTGTCCGGCATGCTGTTTGACGAATTCTGCGCATCATCCACAGTTGCGGCAAAAGAACTTGGCGTATCCTCAATCGCAATATCCTGCATGGCGTAAGCCGGCACCACGGCAACGGAAACCGTCATTGCAACCGCGGAAGCGGTGGTCGCAATCTTCATCAAGCTTTTCGGCGATATCATCGTCAGCCTCTCTCACAAAACGCATTTTCACTCGTTGACGCAATTGCACACGTAAACTTAAGTGTATTCTGAGATGTCCCCACTCAAAATAAAGCAGATGGACTCCAGACCAAATTTCACATTTACCGAATATGCCACAACATGAAGTGCTGGCATTCGGAAGTGGAACGGGTAACATACCTTATGTATTGTCATTTGGGAACAGAGGACCTTGTCGGACCACCTCCAATAGACAACATCAAAACGGTATCGCGGACTCCTGGAGGAAAGCATGGCACGGCACGAAAAGCAGCCGGACAAAGCTGACGGTCAAACAAATAGCGTCCGTAAGCCCCGAACGTTCAGCAGTACCGCGACCGTCGGGACCAGCAAATCCAACAATTCCGTCAATGCCACCAATCGTGACGAAAAGCTTAGAACAAAAGCACCGGGGACTTCCTACCGAACGGCTCCCGAAGATCCGTTCCAAATCGCCATATCGCAAGGCGTGCAAGATGGCGACACTTGGGTACATAACCATGTCAAGAACTTGATTCGCCGTTCCATCATCGTAGCCGTTATCGTCGTTGCGGTATGCATTGTGGTCTTCGGCGTCATGGGCGTGAGAACATCGCAGAAAATGCGCGAACTGAATGCCATTAACGACTGCAGAGACGCGGTTGCCGCCATGAACGCTTCATATTCCAAGGATTTCCAGCTCAAGGGAAAGATTGTCGACGCATTTTCCAGCATGGATTCCTCATATGATCTGGAAAAGCTCAGCACCTTGTATCAGGAAGAAGTCAAATCGCCGAAGGCGCTTGACTGCAAAGCCGACCCGTCCGGGACCACCAGCAAGGCCAACACCGAACGAGCCGCATATGACAAACAGGCCAGAACCTTCGAGCGGGCGTTGACAAAGAACGAGGCAAATCAGAATTGAATACGAAACGATTGGCAAGAACGGCGCTTGCCGTTATCGTAACCGTAGGAATAGTCGTTGCCATCATCGTCGGGTGCGGCCCCAAATGGGGCAACGGAACGGCAACCGGTAAAACCGGATCGCAATCCACCGCCACCGCCCATACTGCGGCCACTGTTGATGTGCAGCTGCCCTCATACTACATGGACAATATGGTGTTCCAGCGCGATCAGCCAATCGTAGTCAAAGGCAACGTCAGCTCCACGGAAAGCAACCCCATCGACGTTTCGAAACTGTCAGCGACACTTACGCAAGGCAAAACCTCCGAGAGCGTCAAGGCAAAGGTAGCGAAAAACGGCAGTTTCACCTGCACGCTGAGCGCGCAAAAGGCAAGTCTCAATCCGTATTCGCTGCAAGTGCAGTACGCCGGCAAAACCGTGCTGAAACTGGCCAAAGTGTATGTGGGAGACGTCTTCGTAGCCGCTGGCCAGTCGAATATGGAACTCAACTATGTGCAGTATTACGAAAACGCTACTTACAATTTTGGCAATGGACTAATCACGACAGGCGATTTGCCGAAACCGCTCGTAGATGACAACGTGAAATTTGTCATCGCAAATCATGATGTTGAAGACACTGATTTTCCACTGTCCGCTGTTAATCAGAGCGCCGATGCATGGCTGACTGCAGATTCCATGAATTCACTGCACCTCAGCTATCTGGCTCAGCAATTCGCCATGCAGTTACGCGCCAAGCACCCCAATGTGCCAATTGGCATCATCCAGACCGCGTGGGGTGGCACGCCTATTCGCCGGCATGTACAAGGCGGCGATATTTATGCGAACCATATCGCGCCGTTGAAGGGATTCCATGTGGCGGGCGTGCTGTGGTACCAAGGGTGCAGCGATGCCAATAATTACGGAACTGCTTTGCAATACGAATCGCAAATGACCACGCTCATCAACCAGTACCGTAACGTGTTCGGACGCAAGGACCTGCCGTTCCTGTACGTACAGCTCGCGCGCTGGCCAAACTACCAGTACACGCAAAACGTGCGAGAAGCGCAACGGACTACGCTCGGCAACACCAACCTGCACGATTCGTCGAACGTGGCGATGACGGTTTCCCTTGACACAGATAAGGGCACATCCGCGCTGATCCATCCGCTCGGCAAGGATATTCTCGGGGCACGCATGGCCGCGCAGTATCTCGCCATGGAAGACGGCACCACCGTACCCAACGGACCGCTTATCGAACATGCCCGGCACACTGCGAACGGCGCAATCGCCTTGTCTTTCCGGAACGGCACCGCAAGCAGGCTGAAAGCCATGCAGCCGAACTATTCGAAAACCGCGAGCGCAATCGCACCAAACTATAAGAGCGTTCCGAAAACGACCCCGTTAAGCGGTATCAGCAATATCGCCGCTCCCACCACTACGGCATTGCAGGGGTTTGAGGTCGCCAATTATTCCGGTCAATGGCAGGCGGTCAATGCCACTATCAGGGGCAATCAGGTGTTGCTCACCGCAGCCGATGGCTCAATACTGAACGATCTCAACGCCATGAGCCAAGTACGTTACCTGTTCAGCGGCAATCCGAAGTGCGCGAGCATGCTGTACAACGACTTTAATCTGCCGGCTAGCCCATTCATCACTATTGTTGAGTGATCTTTGTTGGGGGCCGCCGCTAGATAAACCAATACGGGCGGGATAAGTACGGGCGGTCTGAGCCGTTGCTTGGCCTGCTTGGTCATGTTTTGAGCAGGCTGTTCCGGCTTCTGGTTTGGATTCTGGTTTCCCGCTTAAACTATGAAGACTGCTGCAGCATCGCAGAAACTAGACAAATGTCATTTTTCCACCGGTTTATTTAGGCACATTCCCCTCCTACTATGGCATACGGAACGAACGCGAGCGCACAATCACAGATCGAATGCAAACGTGCGCAGGAGAGGAACCACCATGAGGAATCGTATTGCAGCAGCTGCAGCGGCGGGAATATTAACCATCGGCATGGCCGCCTTGCCTTCCGCGGCTTCGGCCAGTGAAGTCGCACCGTCTACGGACGGACTGGCCGGCAGCACCGCCATCAGCGGGCAGATCGACCAGGATATGGCCGTGTGCACCGATCAGGCGTGCGAGGCCGTGCAGCACTTGAACAAGACGAATCAGCAGATCAAGTCGGATATGGAAACCGCCAAGCAGCACGCCGAGCAGCTGCATCAGAACGCGCACGAGGACGCCGACGCGCTTCGCCAGTACGGCGAGCAGGCCTGGAAGAACTACCAGGAGGACCGCGAGGATATAAAGAATGCGATTGACGGCGCGGTCAAGCGTGGTCAGGAGCGTCACGACGCTCTGCATCAGGATATGCAGGACACGCAGGCCCACCTCAACCAGATGCATGCCGATATGAAGGAGACCCACGACGAACTCAAGACGAGGCATGACGCGTTTGCGGCGAGCAGCCACCAGTGGCATCAGTCGTTCATCGCGGCGCTGAAGGACGCGAACTCCAAGACGGGTCAGCAGGGCGGCTCATCCGTTGCTACCGGCACGCATGGCATCACGGCTGGAACGAATGCCGGTACGACCGTTACTGGAGTCAACGGCACCACTGGCACTGTGCGCACGGCTGCCGACACTGGCGCGAATGGTGCTGCAACTGGATTCGTCACAGCTTCCGGCGATCAAACCGCCGCGTCCACCGGCGCGCTGACCAAGTCGGAATATGGACAGCTTGCACAAACCGGCATCGGCATTTCCCTTGCCTGCGCAGCCATTCTGCTGCTTGCCGGCCTTGCCTACGCCATGAAGACGTTCGTGCAGTATAAGCGCGAAACCAGCGAAGACTGAGCCGGCTCGCTGCCGGACAGCGTTTGCTTCATCGACTCATGAAAAACGGTCTCGAATATATCGGGACCGTTTTTTCATGCGCGTTTTTCGTATGTGCTTTTCATCTGCTATACGCATTGTTGCGATTCAATTGGAATGACGTAGTACAGCGACGTACAATGCAGCGCGAAGCGCGCGTACCGTGCGTGAACCGCGTGTATGTCCAGTATTCCCACTGATTTGTTACGTTGGCCGTTCTGATCAGCCCACTGGTCAATTCGCATAATGGGGAGCACTGCTGGCGATTCGCGGCGACGGCGTATCGCCATTCCCCGCCGTCCGTCCGGTACTACCCGCGCTCCCCACACCGCCGGCCTTTTCAGCATTGCCGATGTTGGTTCTACGCAACGACCCCGCGGCCAACGAGCGGATGGATCGCCTGCGCTGCGCCTGTTCCGTCTGCGAAGCGGACTGAACTGCGGGAAAAGCGCCCGTTACGGGACGAATACGACCGGTTGCGGTCGGAATAAAGCTTGGTGGCAAAACCTGCGTTGTGATGGCGCTTATGGATGCCATTTGCGGCTGCTGCGTATTATCAGGACCATCCACAGCGTCTTTTTCTTTCACGGTTTGCGATTCTTCCGCACGATTCACGTCATCATTCGCATCCTCGCCCGTTTGCAAGGCAGACCCAGCTTCGCTCTGCTTTTCTTGTTTTTCCTGCTTTTCCTGCGGAGCGGCCTGCACATCACTCTGCAATACGATTGGCGATGAATTCGAACGGCGTCGGGCAAGCGCCGCCAGAGAGTCACGAGTATCAGCATCGCGTTGGTCAGTCTGCTGGCTGCCGGCAGCCGTCTTGTCAACCATCGTCGTGCTTCTTTCTCTCAACGTCACGATTTCGAGCGTAACGTAGCGCAGCGCAAAAGTGCGCGTAAAACGACGATGTACGCAACTCCCCCACCGAATCGCAATCAAATATCGACATATGAGGGCAAACAATCCCATTATTGAGACCACAGACTGGCACCAATAAGCCGCAGCATGACAATCAGGGACTTTCCTGGATGCCGGCCCGTACACGCGAGACTTGCGATACGGGACGATTCAAAAACCGAGGCCAATGAAAGAAGCATTCGGAGGGAATCTGGAAGGAACCGGAAAACGGAGTGGAAAAGAAGGAACCCCAGAAACCGAATGATTCCAACGGTTTTCGGGGTTCCAATCCGGGCGGAGAATACGAGATTCGAACTCGTGAGGCTGTTACACCAACACGCTTTCCAAGCGTGCGCCATAGACCACTAGGCGAATTCTCCAATTATGCAACACTTTCCGGTGTCTATCCGTTAAGCGCAACTTGACTAGAATACAACAGGAGCAGCAAAAAGCCAAATCGGCGTGTCGCACTGCTGGTTTGCAGAGTTGGGCATACGTGTCAAGGTTGTGCAACAGGTATGAGCGATCGGCTGCCTTTACTACGGAT
>ULUL01016750.1_pt1 | contig 13023 bp, 9 predicted proteins | sample 1958481 | NCBI WGS metagenome assembly ULUL01 (sample SAMEA4835759, study PRJEB28245) | human gut metagenome | biome: gut microbiome; material: fecal sample | place: Denmark | collected 2008 | reverse complement strand
TATCCGCAGTCCATTCTGCCCCAAGCTTTCTATGGGAAATGAAAAATACAATCCTTTGCTCTCCTTTAAGGATTTCCCTTAAGCTCTCCTGGATTTCTGTATCCAAATGATTATCCGGTTCATCCAATAGCAGGATCGGGGCGTCCTTTAAAACTGCCCTGGCAAGGGATACTCTCTGCTTTTCTCCACCGGATAAATTCGTTCCATTCCCAGATACCTCTTTATCAGCGTACTTATCTATCCCAAACAGCTTCATAATTTGATCTACTTTTTCTTTTTGCGCAACCATATTCCCTAATCGTACATTTTCCCTTACTGTACCGTTAAAGAGAAATGGCTCCTGAGGCGCATAGGAAATATATTTTCTGTACTCCTTCTGATTGATATCTTTAAACTCCACACCATTCACGCAAAGACTACCTGTATAGCTTTTCCGTAGTCCAGTTAAGATACTGACAAGCGTACTTTTCCCACTTCCATTTGTGCCGCATATCCACACTTTCTCTCCACTTACGGCACTAAAATGTAAATTCTGAAATACATACCTTTTATCCTTCTTTTCCTGCCCTGCTGCTTCACTGGAATCATAGGAAAATGCTAGTTTATCGGCTTCTACTTTCCAAATAGGAGCGCTGCTTTTTTCACCTTTTTTACTGTTCTTTTTATGATCTTCCTTTTCTGCTTCTAACCAGCTCCGGCTATCTTTAGGCTCTACTATTGATTCCTTCTTTCCAGCCTTTCCTTTGTTTTCTTCCCTTCCCTCGTATATACTATCCATTCTATCCAGCAAATTTCTAATAACAGGAATTTTTTCCACCAGCTCTGCTACATCCCCGTCAAGCTTTGTAAACACTCCAAAAAAGCCTGTCATTGCTACCACATCGCCAGGATTTAAGGAGCCCCGTGCTACCAGAATAGCTCCCACAAAAAGAATCAGGACCATACAAAAAGAATTGAAGAACACCTTACTTTCTTTGGTTATCTCATCCCAGGCAATCTTCCTTTTCCCTGTTTCCTCATAATTTTTTCGGTACAGCTTCTGTAATGTATCTACCCACAACTCTTCTATTCCAAGGCATACAACCGCCCATGGTTTCTTCATCATCTCTACTTCTGCGTTTCTCACCTCTGCCCGATATTTTTTCTCTGCTTCTACATAAATTTTCTTCTTTTTGTTATAAACGGCAGGAATCCACAGCTTTATTACGGAAAGTGCAAAGATAAACAGGGTAAATAAAATGCTGATGCTACACGCGGAGTAAGTCAAGTAGATCAAAATAACCGGAATACTGACTATCAGGATTCCCATTCGCGTATACGTCAGATAAAAGTCTATTACATCATCCTCCAGATGATACTGGATTTCTCCTCTATCCATCTTTTCAAAGGCTTCATAAGATTTATCGAAAAATCGCCTATAAATAGTCCTGCAATATACTACCGATCTCCTGAAAATAGTTCCCTCTGCCAGGGTTTCTATCAGAGGTACTATCATAACCATACCAAGCAGGCATAACACTATCTGTTTTAAATATTGTTCTCCCAAGGAAAAGTCCACTACCAGAATTTTGTCTGCGAACGATCCTAAGACCTTGGCTATTTCCACAGAAAATCCTGCTACAAACAATTCCTTGACCGCATATAAAAGGATTGCCGCCCTCATCTCCTGACCACAATCTCTCAATATCTCTTTTTTATTCTCTCCAATCTTTTCCATTCCTTTTCTCCCGACTTTATGCCATGATTTCTATTTTGTCTGCCAAATCATCAAACACCTCTTCATGGGAAACGATAACGCATACTCCCCTGTACTCCTTCAGCAACTTTTTGATAACTTCCTTACTTTCTTTGTCCAGTGAATTGGTAGGCTCATCCAGGAAAAGGAACGCAGGGTTCAATGCCATACCAAGAGCCAGATATACCTTTTTACATTCACCGCCGGATAGCTGGTTAATAGGTTTTTCCAGTAAAGCATCCGTCACTTGCAGTTTCTTTGCAATTCTAATACATTCCTGTTCTTCTTCACCACTCCCGGTTATCCATTGATACAACTGCCTGGCTGTAACCAGCATCCTCAAATCCTCCTGCGGTAGATAGAAAATATTTTTCGGATAATTCTTTTTTGAAAGTTTACTTACTGTACCTTCTCCAAAATACACTTTTCCTTCTATCAAAGGCACCATTCCCAATAATGCTTTTAAAAAAGTGGATTTTCCGGAGCCGTTTTCTCCCTTTATCAGGATTTTTTCTCCTGCTTTCCAGACAGCTTCCTTTCTCTCATACAAACGCTTTGTGCCACTCTCCTGTTGATACCCATAGACAAGCCTTGTCATATGAAGATTGCCATTTCGTACTATTTTTTCATCTTCCTGTTGCTCTGCGGATATTTCCTCCTCTGCTTGTTCTTCCTCACATAATTCTGCCAGTCTTTTCTCCGCCTTCCTGCTGACTGCAAAGCTGGGAATAGAAGAAAATACATTTTTCACTGCTTCATATAATCCTGCGGATATTGCGATGGCCTGCACGCTTTCCTCCATAGAACTCCATCCATATAACGCAAAAAGACCTGCAATCGCATAAGTGCCATATTGCAGGAAGTTTCCAGTCAACGCATGCAGCGCATTCTCCGTTTCGGATGCGTAGATAGATTTCATTCCCATCTTTAAATATTTTCGATCCAGCTCTTTACATTTTTGCATCCACCATTCCTGAAGCTCATATACCTTGATCATGGCAAAGCCATCGACTCCTTCCATGATGTGATCGGTTATTTCTCCCTCTATATCCCTTGTATCATCATAGCTTTGCTGCAAAAATTTCTTAATGATTAAAGGCGGCAACAGCTGTATCATTGCAATCCCGACAAGCACTACTCCCAGAAACGGCGAACCATGTATCAAAAAGATCAAATATGCAAAAGCTGTCACAAGCCCTGCTCCAAAATCCGGATAAAGCTTTAAATGCTTATCAATCACCATTTGAAAATCATCATTTAACCGCTCCTTGGTATCCCCTTCTTTTCTTCTGTATAATTCAGTCAATGGTGCATTTAGGCTTTTTAAGTAAACCTCTTTTTTGCAACTCTGCGTTTTTTCAGAAGCCCCTTCCTTAAATTTGATTTTTAAAATACAAAGAACCAATCTTGCAGCCAAAACAAGTCCTATAATTTCTGCCCCGGTTATCAGGACATCCTTCACATTCCCCTCTACCGCCAGGGAAACCAGCCTTGAAAGCAAGGATGCATTCACAATTCCAACCGGGACAGGAATCAGCCCAATCAGCCAGGCCATCCAACTGACTTTTCTTAATTCCTTTTTTATGTAGGTTTCTATTTTCATTTTGGTTTCCTTTCCTGTTGTTGTGATAATTTTTATCCATTACACTTAATTGATTCTTCATAATATTTATGAAGTGCATTACATGGTATCACTTTTTCTTTATCAAAATCCTTCCATAACATCTTTTCTAAACTTTTCCGCATTAACACTTTATTATTGCTTCTCACTTATACCATTTTGCTTGTTCATGATACATTATTCCTTTCTGCGGTCTATCTTCCCTTTTTTGAAATAAGGCTACCGCAATCCCACTGGCTTTAGACGGTGGGTTAAGGTAGCCTTATTTCAAAACCTTCACAGGAATATCCCAGTCTCTCCATCAGACGTGCTCTCAACAACAATTCTGGTATTCTCTCTCCTGTTTCAAGCTTTTGCGCTGTTGTTAAAGAACATAGCCCTTCGCACAACTCCGCCAGACTAATATTTTTCTTTTCTCTGGCACATTTCATAAAATTACCAAACTTTTTTCCCTCTGTGATCATCTTTTCCCCTTTGTTTTTCCTCAAATTTTCCATTTACTGTTTAGCATTATATTATCATGTTTTCGGGAAGCCTGCAACGGCAGATATAAAAAGGAAACCCAGTCATATCACACATTTTGCATGGATGACCGGGTTTCCTTTTTATATTCGTTCTATTCTCTTTCTATTATTTTCTTGTGTCTTATCTTTAGTTTTTTCTTTATTCGTTTCTCTATTATTTTCTTTAGTTGTTTCTCCATTATTTTCTTCCCTATTATTTGTTTCTCTATTCTTCTTTGCTTAATCTTTCTCTTCTGTTTTTTAATCCTGTTCCTTAGTTCAGGCTCTGCACGAATCTGTCGAAGGCTGCCTGTCCTTCGGAAGTTCTCTTGTAGACGCCAGCGTCCTCAAGCACCTCACCGAATACCAGGCCAATTTCCTTTTCGATGATCTGGTCGATGTTGGAGGCATCGATCTTATCATACTTGGGAGTAAACTCTTCTACCCAGTCTGCATGCTTTGCAAGGGTTTCATCGGCACGAAGGTCTGTGCCATTTAAGATGGCAGTCTTTAGCTCTGCCATTTCTTCCTTTAATCTTGCAGGAAGCACTGCCAGGCCCATGACCTCGATCAGTCCGATATTTTCCTTCTTGATGTGATGCAGCTTTGCATGGGGATGGAATACGCCCAAGGGATGCTCCGGTGTGGTGATGTTGTTTCGAAGCACCAGATCCAGTTCAAACTCACTGCCCCGTTTTCTGGCAATGGGGGTGATGGTATTGTGGGGTTCTCCGTCTGTATTGGCAAATACGAAGGCTGCCTCGTCCGTATAGCCTCTCCAGCTTTCCAGGATCTTGTCAGCCAGGGCAATGATCCTGTCGGTATTCTTACCGCTTAAGCGGATCACGGACATGGGCCACTTTACAATACCGGCCTTCACATCCTCAAAGCCCTTTATGTCAAAGGTTCTCTCTACCAAAGCCTTGGCCATGGCAAATTCATAATGTCCGCCTTGGAAATGGTCATGGCTCAAAATAGAGCCTCCTACAATGGGCAGGTCTGCATTGGAACCCACAAAATAATGAGGGAACTGCTTTACAAAATCAAAGAGCTTGCAGAAAGTAGCATGCTCAATCTTCATGGGAACATGCTGGGAATTGAACACGATACAATGCTCATTGTAATACACATAAGGAGAATACTGGAAGCCCCAGTCGCTGCCATTGATGATTACAGGAATGATCCTGTGGTTCTGTCTGGCAGGATGGTTCACACGGCCTGCATAGCCTTCGTTTTCCTTGCACAGAAGGCACTTTGGGTATCCTGCCTGCTTTGCATTTCTGGCTGCAGCGATGGCCTTGGGATCCTTCTCCGGCTTGGAAAGGTTAATGGTGATATCCAGATCCCCATACTCTGTAGGTGCTACCCATTTCATATCCCTGCTGATACGGTATCTTCTGATATAATTGGAATCGCAGCTTAATTTGTAGTAGTAATCGGTAGCTGCCTGGGGGCCTTCCTCTGCATAGAGGGAATCAAATTTGCTGATCACCTCGCTGGGTCTTGGCATGAGGCAGCCCATGATCTTTGTATCGAAAAGATCTCTGTAGACCACGCTGTCTGCTTCCATCAGGCCATGGGCATAGGCATAGTCAAGCATTCTGTTTAAAACGCTTTCTAACTCCTCCACGCTCATGGTCACTTTCTTTCCGGCGATCTCAAAGACTTTTCCGGCTGCTTCTGCCGTTTCGGATTCTGCTGCAGCGCTTTCTTCTTCGGCTGCCTTTTCTTCCTCAGGATCCAGCTCATCAAGGCCAAACAGCTCCAAAAGCCTGTTGGTAGTGAAGATCACATCTTCCTCAGGTACCAACCCTGTCTGTATACCATATGCTACTAATTTTCTGATATCTGTACTAATCATTTTCCCTGCTCCTGTTTCTTACTTTTTGTTCACAGTTCACTCGCACATTCTTGTGGGCATTTTTCTGTCTCGCATGAAAATCTGCCTGCATGAATGTGCGAAGAGAGCGCCATGAAATGAGCATTGCGTCTTGCAGACGCAACAAAGGAGCTGCGAAGCAGCAGAAAGCATTGAAGATGCGGTTTTGCGAATGGCGCGAGTGAACTGTATCTGACCTGTCAGCTCTTACAAAGTGCAGGGACCATCGCCGATCTCTACTACATAAAAGTCAGCTGCGTAGCCAATTTTTTCCTTATAGGCCTTACCGACACTATCGATGAAATGGTCGATGGCATCATCCTTTACAATGCTTACCGTACAGCCGCCGAAGCCTGCGCCTGTCATACGGGAACCGATACAGCCGTCGATCTTCCATGCTTCCTCTACCAGAGTATCTAACTCCTTACCGGTCACTTCGTAATCGTCTCTTAAGGATATATGGGAAGCGTTCATCAGCTGGCCGAAGAGCGCTACGTCATTATTCTTCAGTGCCTCTACTGCCTTGATGGTTCTCTGGTTCTCATAGACAGCATGCTTTGCTCTTCTCTGACGCACCTCGCTTTTGATAGCGTCCTTGTAAGTCTCGAAGGCTTCCTCGCTAAGCTCGCCTAAGGACTTGATATCCACTACCTTCTGAAGCTCTGCCAGAGCGGTTTCACACTCGCTTCTGCGCTCGTTGTACTTGGAATCTCCCAGTCCTCTCTTCTTGTTGCTGCTTGCGATAACGATCTTTGCATTTTCAAGCTGGATGGGCGCATATTCATAGGAAAGATCTGCTGTATCCAGGAAAATAGCATTATTTTTCTTGCCCATGGCGATAGCAAACTGATCCATGATACCACAGTTTACGCCGTTGAAATTGTTCTCAGAATACTGTCCGATCAGCGCCAGATCCTGATTGGTCACGTCAAAGCCAAAGAAATCTCTCAAAATATAGCCTGTCAGTACCTCCAAGGATGCGGAGGAAGACAGTCCGGAACCGTTAGGAATGTTACCGTTTAATAAAAGATCCATGCCGCAGGGAAGCTTCATGCCTCTCTTTTCAAAGGCCCACATCACTCCCTTGGGATAATTGGTCCAATTAGCTTCCTTATAGGGCTTTAAGTCATCCAAAGAAGACTCGATCACGCCAAGTCTTTCGAAATTCATGGAATAGAATCTTAACTTATTGTCTTCTCTCTTCCTTGCCACTCCATAGGTTCCGATGGTCAATGCGCAGGGAAATACATGTCCGCCATTGTAATCGGTATGCTCTCCGATCAGGTTCACACGGCCCGGTGCAAAATAAGCCTTTGCTCCCTCAGCGCTTCCAAATACTTCCTCGAATTTTGCCAGGATTTTTTCCTTCATGTTCCTACCTCCACTGTGTTTTCTTACTTGCAGCCCCAGTTCCTGCCCTCCCGGACATTTGTCTCCTGCCGCTGCTTGCGCCTTTTTATGTCTGATACCATTTCCTTGGCATCACACCTCAATTTTATTATACATAATCCTGGCCCGATTTCCACATAGAATTGTTCTCTTAACCTGTCAAAATGTTAGCTCCAGTTCACTTTTTCCTTCCTAAAAGCTCTTTTTTCCTTCATTTTTACTTGACTGATACTCCTGAAACGGTTATTATGGATGACAGTGCAATTTTATAAAAATTTTATATTTCTAATTCAAACCATTTTAGGAGGAAGAAAAAAATGAACGAGAAGACAAAACTCGGCGAAAATGGCATTTATGATGCCAAAACCCTGGGAACTCCCAAGGTAATCCTTCTGGGTCTGCAGCACATGTTCGCTATGTTCGGCGCTACCATTCTGGTACCCATGCTGACAGGACTGGATGTTTCCACCACCCTGCTCTTCGCAGGACTCGGTACTTTACTGTTCCACCTGATCACAAAGGGAAAGGTTCCTGCTTTCTTAGGTTCCTCCTTCGCATTCTTAGGTGGTTATGCTGCTATCGCTCCTATGACCAATGCCGCAGGAGAAGCTGTTGACAATGCAACGCTGCTTCCTTATGCCTGCTTCGGCGTAGCCTGCTCCGGCCTTCTGTACCTGGTACTGGCACTCTTAATCAAGATCTTCGGCACCAGCAAGGTAATGCGTTTCTTCCCTCCTATTGTTACAGGCCCCATCATTATTGCCATCGGTCTGACCCTGTCCCAGTCCGCTATCGACAATTGCTCTGCAGACTGGTTCATCGCTATCGTGGCAATCGCTTTGGTAGTCATCTGCAATATCTGGGGTAAAGGAATGGTCAAGATCGTTCCCATCATCATCGGCGTTGTCGGTTCCTATGTAGTAGCTGCCCTGATGGGACATGTTGATTTCACTCCTGTAAAGGAAGCTGCCTGGTTTGGCCTTCCCATTCACTGGGACAGAACCGCATTCTGGGCATTGTCTGAGGGAAATACTTCCCTGCTTATTACTTCCGTTATCACCATCATGCCTATCGCTTTAGCTACCATGGTAGAGCATATCGGAGATATCTCCGCTATTTCCTCCACCGTTGGCAAGAACTATATCAAGGAGCCCGGGCTGCACCGCACACTGCTTGGCGATGGTCTTGCAACCATCTTAGCTTCTCTGTTCGGCGCTCCTGCCAATACTACATACGGTGAGAACACAGGCGTTCTTTCCCTGACCAAAGTGTTTGATCCCCTGGTAATCCGTATTGCAGCTATTTTTGCTATTCTGTTCTCCTTCTCTCCTAAGATTGCCGCGTTGATCGGCTGTATGCCTACCGCAACCTGCGGCGGCGTATCCCTGGTACTCTACGGTATGATCTCTGCTGTCGGTGTCCGCAACATTGTTGAGACCCAGGTAGACTTCACAAAGAGCCGTAACGTTATCATCGCAGCTCTCATCCTGGTACTGTCCATCGGTATCAACTACAGTGCTGCAGGCGCTATCGCATTCCACATCGGCGAGATCACCATCAGCCTTTCCGGTCTTGCTGTAGGTGCTTTAACAGGTATCATCTTAAATGCGATTCTTCCCGGAATGGATTATAATTTCGATGAAGAAAAGCCTGATGACACTGGAGTTTGCTTCGCTGTCAAGGGACAGGAGAAGGAATCCAAGTAAAGAATAATAAAGATGAAGATGCCTGTACTGTTAGTATTACGCTCACAGTACAGGCATCTTTTTTTATTTCTTTGAAAATCAAGTCTCCTGTGGTGTCCGCACCAGTTCGGCGATCAGTTTCTCCACCTGCTCTAACTGCTCTCTGGTGCTTTCCTTATGGCTTTCTTTGCGGTACTGGGAAGGAGACATTCCTCTCATGCTGCGGAAGGCCTTGGTAAAGACCAGCGCATCGCTATAGCCGCAGGAAAGTGCAATACTCTCTATCGGATAAGAGGTGGATTCCAAAAGCTCCCTGGCCTTTGTGATCCGAAACATAGTCAGCACCTGCTGAGGACTTCTTCCCAGATAATTCTGGAAAAGGGTATAGAGATAGCTTCTGTTGACGCAGACATAATCCGCCACATCCGTCACCCTAATGGGGTTACAGTAGTTGCTCTGGATAAAAGAAACTGCCTTTTTCACATACTGATTTCCTTTATCTTCTTCCTCCTCCATCACAACGCCTGCGCTTTCTGCGATCACAGAAAGGAATACTCCCAGCTGGCCATTTCGCCTAAGGTCATTGGCAATCCCAAAGGTATTATGCTCCATCATATCCCGCACAATATCATATAGCTCCTCCGACCTGTCGCAGGTAAAAATAGGATGTCTGTCAGAAAGCCCCATGGTGCTTAAATATTCTCCTGCCATGTTTCCGGCAAAGCCCACCCACAGATAGCTCCAGGGATCCTCCATATCTGCCTGGTAAAAGGCAAGCTCTCCGGGCTGGATCAGAAAACCATATCCAGCCTCCAACCGGTATTCCTTATCATGAAATCGGAATATCCCTTTCCCACTTAATACATAATGGATCAGGTAGTGAGGCTTACAGGCAGGACCGAAGCTGTGCAGAGCCTCCGTCTGGGAGCAGCCGCAGCAATTCACATACAGGCTGCCCCTTTTGTCATTTTCAAAACCTAGTTTAAACGCTTTTTCCATTTATTTCTACTTACCACACTCTGGCGTCAAAATCCTTCTGCACCTTCTTTAAATCCTCTCGGATGGGCAGCTTCTGAGGGCAAGCCTTCTCGCATTTACCGCATTCTATGCAGTTCTTGGGCTGTCCCTTTTCTCCGATGGAATTTTCCCACTGCCCGGATACCATCTTGTAATTCCGGTACATATGATAGGTATTCCATGCTGAAAAGCAGCCTGAGATATTCACGCCCATAGGACAGGGCATACAATATCTACATCCAGTACAGCCATTCTGTACTCTGGCACGAATCGCAGCTACCACTTTGTCAATTGTATCCTTTTCTTCTGTGGAAAGAGCCTTGAAATCCGCAAAGGTAGCCAGGTTATCCTGAAGCTGTTCCATGGAGGACATACCGCTTAAGATTACCTTTACATTAGGCAGACTTCCTACCCAGCGAAGGGCATAGGAGGCAACGGAGGCCTTACGATCCAGTTTATGAAATTCCTCCTCGAGATCCTCTGAAAAGCTTGCCAGGGTACCGCCCTTTACAGGCTCCATGATCACCAGCGGAATATTCTTCTTTGCAGTCAGCTCATAGCCCTTTAATCCGGCCTGGATATCTGTATCCATATAGTTTAACTGAATCTGGCAGAAATCCCAATCCCTGTAATTTAAGATTTCCTCAAAGACTTCATATTTATCATGGAAGGAAAAGCCAAGATAACGGATCTTTCCTTCTGCTTTCAGCTCCTCTAAGCGCTTTACAGTGCCCATTTCCACCATTCTGTCCCAGTCTTCCTTGTCCAGGGAATGCATCAGATAGAAATCAATGTGGTCGGTGCGCAGTCTCTCCAGCTGCTTCTCTAAATAGGTGTCCACCTCGTCCAGGCTCTTTACCAGCCATACCGGCAGCTTGGTAGCCAGATAATAGGAATCCCTGGGATACTTAGAAAGCACCTTTCCCACAAAGGGCTCGCTTTCTCCATTGTGATAGGGCCAGGCTGTATCTATGTAGTTGATACCTGCTGCAAGCGCCGTGTCAAGTAGCTTCTCAGCCTCTGCCTCGTCGATCTTCCCGTCTGCAGTCATAGGAAATCTCATACATCCATATCCAAGCAAAGATGTCTCCACACCAAGCTTTTCTAGTTTTCTCTTTTCCATACGAATCTTCTCCCTTCGCATTTTCTTATAATTACATTTTATGATGTTGGGGTCAAAAAATCTGTCATACAGGCTTTTAATAAAAATCCTGTCACAATTTCTTACAGACAAAACTATCTTTATTCTATGGCACCCTCTATTGCGCTATGTGAAGAACGCCTCCTTCATCTGCGGATACTCCATATGCTGCACTGTACTCATTGATCCGTCCGATCACCCGCTTTGCATTTTCTCCGCTTAGGGGTGTAGGCTGGAAGTTATTGCGGCTGGTGATGGAGCTGATGGAGCAGGGGATGATCTTTGCCTCTCCGGGTACCACCGTAAACCGGCCTTTGCTTTCTGCGGTATCAGCAGAAAGCTTTAATGTGAAGGTCTGCTGAAAGATCATAGTATCCTTGTCCTTCGGATTGCGGTTGGCTCCAAAGCAGAAATTGCCAAGGCTGTAGATAATATATTTTCCCTTGTACTGGTCGATTCCCTGCAGCACATGGGGATGGTGTCCGATCACCAAGTCTGCGCCCCAGTCGATACACTTTCTGCCAAGGGTTGTCTGGTAATCCTCCGGGTAATTGTCCCTTTCAATGCCCCAGTGACAGCACGCAAATACCAGGTCTGCCCCTGTTTCCCGAAGCTGGCTGATACCCTGTTCCAGTGTTTTCTCCACGCCTGCGCCCCAGTAAACCTCGTTGACTGACACAAAGCCTATGCGGATTCCCTCCGGGGTTTCATATATTCCAGTGTTGGAATCATAGGCATAAACAATTCCTTCCTCCGTAAGCGTCTGTACCGTATCCTGGCTTCCCTCTTCGCCATAATCCAGGCGGTGGTTATTGCCCATACTCACAGCCTCTACACTGGCATTTTTCAGAAGCTTTGCATATTCCGGGCGACCTTTGATAATGTAGGTGCTCTCCTGAGCATTTTCAGAGGTGGTCAACGGACCTTCCAAATTTAAGATAGTAAAATCATCTGCTTCAAAGATGGACTGCACATTTGCGAAAAAATATCCTTTATCCTCTGCCTGGTCATAGGTCTGATCAAAGGTATACCAGTATTCCTGATCCCTGTGATTGCCAAGGGTAGCGTCCCCAGCAGCGCTGATGGTAATGTCGATACCGCCTTCCGGGAAGGAGTCCTGCAGGCTGTCCCCGGTATCCTGCTTTCCGCCTCCTGTTTTGGAAGCCTCTTGTACAGCATTTCCCTTCTGGCCTTTACTGTCACTGTTCTTTTCCCAAGTGGCGTTTCCTGTACCTGAAAGGCCGGAAGAGTCAGCCTCTTCACCGGATTCCGGTATCCCTTCTTTCGGTACACTGTCTGCTGTTTCTCTACTGTCCGCTGAAATGTTATCTTCAGAGGATGCTTTTTCATTCCCTGATACATTTTCTCCCTTTGGCAGCTCCTCTATCAATTTTGTGGGACTGACCGCCACCACTCTGGCTCCTGCATCATCCCCACAGCCGCTTAGTAACAGCATAAGTCCCACCGTCACTGCCAGCAGCTCTCCTCCAAACCTTGAACCCTTATTGTGAATCAATCCTTCACCCCACTTACTTCCGCTTTGCTGCAATATCATGTTACTGTTCACTTCGCATCATTCGCAAAAGATTATCTTTTTTTCAAAAACTTAATTTCCATCTTGCCATAGATCAGACTTACCAGGAAGCACTCTCCGATCAGCGCCAGCGTTAATACAGTGCTTACCCACCCTGTGGTTGCCATCATAAAATACAGGGTAATCTCTGCCACTACGCCAAAGCCTATGATCAGTCCACCACAAAAATGGTTGTACTTCTTCACATCCGTTACCTGAATGGGGCGCTTGTTGAATACGGTATTGCGCTCCTCTGCCCAAAACGTTTTCGTTCCCTGTAAAAGGCACAATGCTCCTACAAAAATAAATAATATTGTTGCCATTGTCTGCTTTCACATCCTTTCTTTTTTCATCCGCATACCCCTATTATAACTAGGAAGGTATCAGAAAGCAAGTCCCGCAAAACTGCATTTTCACGCGGTTTTGCGGGACCTGTAGAGGTATCTGTCACCAAATATATTTCTGCTTTTAATACCTTTG
>ULUL01065077.1_pt1 | contig 13026 bp, 11 predicted proteins | sample 1958481 | NCBI WGS metagenome assembly ULUL01 (sample SAMEA4835759, study PRJEB28245) | human gut metagenome | biome: gut microbiome; material: fecal sample | place: Denmark | collected 2008 | reverse complement strand
AGCAGCGGAGAGCCACGAAGTGGCGATTTTGCGAATGGTGCGAGTGAACTGTAACCTACTCATGCAACCGGTGGATCAGGCGATAGGCTACATCACATTGATTGATCAAAGGATCTGTGTGGGCGAAGAAAACGATGCCGTCTGTCTGGGCTAAGATGGTCTCCCGCACGGTTCCTTCAAAGGGATCAATGACCTCCCCCAGTCTCTGACCGTATCTTACATCCTCTCCTGTCTTTGCCCTGCCTCTGAAAATACCGGCCCGGCTTACCTGGACGTCGCTTAGATCCTTTTCATACAGCACATGGCTGATGTAGCCGGAATGGCTTTCATAACGGATGATCCCCATTCTGGTCAGAAAACGCAGCACTGCAGCCACTGCCTGCTTTGCGCTCTGTTCGTCGATGGTATCCGTCTTGTTGGTATATACGGAAAATGCCGCCGTGTTCTCATTCTGCCAGTTATAATTCAGGGTTTTGGTATCAATGGGCATGGGCTTTCGGACCACCACATAGGGAAGGCCGAACAGATTAGCCAGGGAAGCGTTCTGGTATCCCGTCTCCATCATCCTGATATGGGGCACGAAATCTCCTCTCATATAAAAGGAAGAAAACTGTATTCCATAGGTATAATCTCTGATCTCTTCAAACAGTGCTGCCGCCATTCTGGAAGTAGCGTCCCCCCAGGTAGTTCCCGGGAAGGATCGGTTGATATCCGAATTGTCAAAGCGGAAAAATTTACTGCCACTGTTTACGGAATAAGCATTTACTACAGGGATTACCGCAACCTGCTTTCCCGCACTGATACAGCCGTTATTTTCCAGCTCCTTTAATGCCGCCACCAATTGAGAACAAATATACATCTGCTGCACCTCGTTTCCCCTGGTAGCTCCCACGATACAGGCAGACTTTTCCCCTTTGCCAAAGCAGAATCTTCGTATGGTCATGTCCTCTCTGTATTCCGAATGTAAAATATAGATATCGTCCTGATGCATGAACGTTGCTCCTTCTTTTTCTTTAAAATTACGCTTCAGGAATCCTGCTCCTCACCGGATACCAGAATTCTGGCCAGCAGATCTCCCTCATAAACCGCAGGGTATACTCTTAAGGTAAACAAAAGTCCCCTTCTTCCCGCTATGATCCTCTTTTTCACGGTGCCGGTATAGGGATCTACAACTTCTCCGATCAGATCTCCCTGATTCACATAGTGATTGTGCTCCATCATAGGCAGGAAGATCCCCTCTACATCGCTTCTGATAAAGTCCACCTCTCCATCGCTGGACACTGCCGGGGTCTGTACCGGCGGCACCGGGCCCTTCCAAATCCCCATTTCACTCATCAGGTTGAAAATACCGTCCACGATCTTATTGCCATAGCTTCGGTTGATATTATTGCCCTGTCCCATCTCCATGACAAGGGTGGGCACTCCCAGCATATTCAAAGAATGGGCCAGGGTGGACTCGTGCACCGTAGCGGTGGCGTTCATCCATACCATGTCCACATTGGTCCTTTTGGCAAAGGGCAACAGTTTTTCAGCAAATTCCTGGCTCAGCCTTACCTGGGGAATCTCCCTTAAATAAATATCGCTGGCGTGAATATCAATACATATGTCAGATCCTACAATATCCTCAATAATGGCTGCATTCATCCTCTCTATCATATCGCCCCCTGCCCTCCCCGGGAAAAGGCGGTTCATATCCATATCCAGCATGGGAAGGGTTCTGTGAGCCATATCAATACCGATGGGATTTAACGCCGGATAAATATCCACCGTACCCTCCAGAAAGGAAAGCCCCTCATTCAGCCTTCTTGCAAGCTCGTAGCAGATATACTGCCCCTCCAGCTCATCCCCATGGATGCCGGATACAATACTGATCCTTCCCAGTCCCTTTAAATTCTCACCATGGGTGATCCTATTTCGCCTTACAGCCAGATGTTCCCCCACCGGCAGTTCCATCTCTATGATCTTTTCTACCATACTTTTGCTATCCCTCTTATCTTTTTTTCTATCTGTTTTTCCTGTTCCTATCTGACTTTTCCTGTTTCTGCCTTGCCTTATCAATCTGCCTTTCCTCAAACCAGCCGATCCAACAGGTAGGCAATTTCACCATCCAGTATTTCTGCATCTGCTTCCCCGGTCAACAGACCTGCCTTTAAGCCTGCCAGTGCCAACGTCATATGCTCTGCTTCTCTTTTGGGATTCCTGCAGAAAAACTCCCCGTTTTCCACGCCATTCCCAATCAGCTTTTCCAGAATCTTGGTCTGATAGGCTCTTTGCCTGTGCAGAATGTTTTCCCTGCCGGAAACCTTATTTTCTGAATAAAATTCATACATTGCCTTATTAAGACGCCCCTTTAGGATTGTTTCCTTCTCCTGCTTAAGGAAAAGCGCTATCACCTCTTTATTGGTAGCATCCTCTTCTATTTTTTCTGCAAAGCTTACCTGCTTATCTTTCATTTCCTGCTCTGCCGCTTCCAAAAAGATCTGTGCTGTGCTGCCGTAATACCGATACAGTCCTCCCCTGCTGATACCGCAGGCCTCCACGATATCCTTCATCGTCACCTTCAAAAAACCTTTTTCGGCAAATACCTCTGCTGCCTTCTCTATGATCAGCTGCTTCTTCTGTATGGCACCTCTATCCATTTTTGCTCACCCTTGTCTATTACTCTTTATTGCCATGCGTTACTTTCTGTTTTTTTCTTGCTTCTTTTATCTTGCTGCTTTTTTCTTGCTTCTTTTCAAGAAAGCTGCAAGCCTTCACAGTCCGCATTCTGGGCACTGCTCAATGCCCATGGTTATTTTATCATACATTTTCTTAAAAAAACAGACCAAAAAACGGCGCCCGGACTGTGCTCTTTTGCACAGCCTCCAGGCGCCGTTTTCCTGCAATTCTTTATCCTGCTCTACTCCTCCTGCCCATTACTGTTCACTTCCTGAAAAGCATATGCTTCTCATCACAGTATTGGTAGGCAATGGCTTTATACCTCTACGATCTTTACCGGTACTTCTCCGGCTGCTTCCAGCTCCACACTCAGGCTGAGCTTTCCGCCAAGGCCTGTTTTCATGGTTCCTACGCTGGCACCGTTGATAAATACCTCATATTCCTGATCGTCCATCAGACCTACTGTGATCTGGGCGTCCTCATTGCCTTCTACCACAAATTCCACACCTTTTTCTGTTTCCTTGAAATTAAGGACACTGGTTCCGGGCACTGATTCGTATAAAAACATTCCGTTTTTCTCTAACTTTGTAATCTCATTATAAGTCTTTACCTTCAGCAGATCTCCGCCATGCTTGAAATCCTCTACCTTCTCCTTCTTTGCTAAGGTATGATTACCAAAGCTCACAGATCCGTCAGATTCATTGCGCAATAACTCTTCTACTACTGCCATTTTATGTTTCCTCCTGAAACGTAATTTGATATTCTTCTGTAAACAGTCTCCCGACATCCCGTTTCGGTACTTCCTGTCTACCTTCGTTGAATTTGGTAGCTACAGTATAATATACTTTCTCACTTTTTTCTACAAAATTTTTACGGAAATCTTTAACAAAATCCTAAAAATTCTATGAACAGTCCTACCGTTCTATGAACAGTCCTACCGTTCTATGAACAGTCCTACCGTACCGTAAATGTTACTTTACCGTTTTTGAAGCCTGCGCTGACGTGGTTGCCGGACTGTACCTTTTTCTGGAGGATCTCCTCTGCCAGATTGTCCTCGATGACGGACTGGATGGCTCGCTTTAAGGGTCTTGCTCCCATTTTGCTGTCAGAATACTTTTCCACCAGATGCTCCTTCAAGGCGGGTGTCACAGAAAGGTGGATATCCATCTGTTCCTCGCATCTTTTCCTTAGGTTCTGGCACAAAAGATCCACGATCTGCTTCATGTCCTCCTTGCCTAGCTGGTGGAACACGATAATGTCATCGATTCGGTTGATAAACTCCGGCTTGAAGCTTTTCTTTACCTCCTCCATCACATTATTCTTCATCTTTTCATGCTCTCTCTCTGCGCTTGTGGAAGCGGCAAAGCCTAAGTTTTTGGGATCGACGATCCTCTGTGCGCCTGCGTTGGAGGTCATGATCAGGACGGTATTTTTAAAGCTCACCTTCCGGCCCTTGGAATCTGTGATATGTCCGTCATCCAGGACCTGCAAAAGCACGTTAAACACATCCGGATGGGCCTTCTCGATCTCGTCAAAAAGGATCACGGAATAAGGATTCCTGCGCACCTTTTCGCTGAGCTGTCCCCCCTCCTCAAAGCCTACATAGCCCGGCGGGGAACCGATCATCTTGGAAACGGAATGCCCCTCCATATACTCCGACATATCTACCCGGATCATAGCCTCCTCAGAGCCAAACATGGCTTCTGCCAGGGCCTTGCTCAATTCCGTTTTTCCTACGCCGGTAGGGCCCAAAAAGAGGAAGGAGCCGATAGGACGATTGGGATCCTTTAAGCCTACTCTGCCTCTTCTCATGGCTCTTGATACGGCCTTTACCGCTTCCTCCTGTCCGATCACTCTCTTATGCAGGATGCTTTCTAACTTTAAGAGCTTCTCGCTTTCCTTTTCTGCAAGCTTTTGTACTGGGATCTTAGTCCACATAGCCACTACCTTAGCGATCTCATTTTCCCCGATCTCAATCTCCTGCTTCTTGGGATCCTTCTCGTTTTTCTTTTCCAGCCTGGTCAGCTTTTTATTAAGCGTCTCCCATTCTTTTTTGATCGTGCTTGCCTGCTCCAAGGCTTCCATGCGGATGGCGTTTTCCAGCTGGGAATCCAGCTCTTTCATCCGGTCTCTTAACTCTCTTTCCTTATCCGGCATATTGCTCACATGGAGTCTTGCTGCGGAAGAAGCCTCGTCAATCAGGTCGATGGCCTTGTCCGGAAGATTTCTGTCATTGATATATCTGGCGGACAAGTGCACAGCTGCCTCCACCGCCTCGGGCAGGATCTTCACTCTGTGGTGCTCCTCATATTTTCCCTTAATGCCCTCCAGAATGCGGATAGCCTGCTCCTCGGTAGGCTCTTCAACCATAACCGGCTGGAAACGGCGCTCTAAGGCAGCGTCCTTTTCCACGTACTTACGGTACTCCGAAATGGTGGTGGCGCCGATGAGCTGGATTTCTCCTCTGGCCAGGGAAGGCTTCATGATATTGGAGGCGTCAATGGCGCCTTCTGCGCCCCCTGCGCCGATCAAGGTATGAAGCTCATCCAAAAACAGAATGATATCCCCTTCCTCGATGACCTCCTGGATTACTCTCTTGATCCTTTCCTCAAACTCGCCCCTGTATTTGCTACCTGCCACCATGCCGGACAGATCCAGTGTCAGCACGCGCTTCTCCCGGACGGAATAGGGCACGTCCCCTGACACGATTCTAAGAGCAAGTCCTTCTACCACTGCAGTCTTTCCAACGCCAGGCTCTCCGATCAGACATGGATTATTCTTGCTTCGTCTGCTCAAAATCTGGATCACTCTCTGGATCTCTTCCTCCCTGCCCACTACCGGATCCAGCTTTCCTGCCCTTGCAAGCGCAGTCAGATCCCTGCTGTACTGGTCTAAGATGGGGGGCTTTCCCTTGCCGCTCTTCCTGGCAATCTCCTCCTTGAAGGTGTTCACGTCCTGCCCCATGCTCGTCAGAGTCTGTGCGAAGATCTTGGCCGGTGCTGCTCCCAGGGTATTGAGGACACGCATCGCCACATTTTCGCCTTCTTTTATGATCGCAAGAAGGATATGCTCCGTCCCAATCTGGTTTTGCTTAAACCGGGCAGCCTGATTAGCTGCCTCCTCTAATACCTTCCTGGCTCTGGGAGAATAGCCGCCTCTTTCCTTGATCGCCGTGCCGTCTCCAAAGCTGATCAGCTCACCGATCATATCCTCCACTGCTCCCGGTTCTATGCCGTTGTCCCGAAGGATCTTGGAGGCCACTCCCTCCTCTTCCTGCACAAGCCCGGCAAGGATATGCTCCGTTCCCACATAGCCCTGCTTCATTCCCCTTGCGCACTTTTCTGCATAGTCCAACACCCGCCTGGCTATCGGTGTATATTCTAAACTCATTTACCGCTTCCTCCATAATCTTCATAAATTTCATCTATCAGCTGATGGACTTCTTCCCTTGTAATGTTTTTACAACTACTCTTGGCAAGTATCACTTGCAGGTCCTTACGGATCTCATCCATGGTCCGTATCCTGTCCTCGTCAATGGCGATCACTGCACCCTTTCTTCTGTCCACCTTTACAAAGCCCTCCTGCTTCAGCACAGTATATGCTTTGTTTACGGTATGCATATTGATTCCAATGGTGTCGGCAAGCTGACGCACGCTCGGCAGAGAATCTCCCTCCTGAAACTGCGCTGTCGCAATACCCATGATGATCTGATTCCTAAGCTGCAGGTAAAGGGCCTCGTCACTGTTAAAATCTATCTCAATGATCAAAATAATCCCTCCTTTGTACATAACTGTTATAGGTATATTATAACAGTTATCTCTGCTTGTCAAGTCCGCCGCAGCAGTCTGGTTACCATCAAGAAAGGGAAAGGCCTGTCCTCAGGTCTTTCCCTTTCTTACAGGTGCCGGGCCGGATAAGAGATATTTTCTCTTATCCAGGGCTCTCACTCTACAGTATTACTGGTCTTCACCATTTTCATTCCAATCCAGGTATTCAAAATCCATATCATCTTCATCTTCATCCATGAAGTTGCGTGCCTTCCAGTTTTCGGAGGAAGTCTGGGATGCATTTCTGCCTGCAGGTCTGTTGCCTGCGGGAGCGCCCTGTGCGGCATTCCCTGACATATTACCCTGGGCTCTGGCATTTGTACGGCTCACACCTGCTCCAACCATGGGTCTTTCTTCTCCCTGGGGCCTTGCCTGCTGTGTGGGTCTTGTCTGCATTCCTTGACGGCCTTCCTCTGACTGCATGGACTGTCTGTTCTGCATAGCGCTTCCCCCCTGACGTTCGGGATTCATGCCAGGTCTTCCTGCCACATTACGGCTGCCCTGCTGTCCCTGGGGCCTTTGTCCTGCCTGGAAGGAAGGATTTCTCATACCAGCGTTGGCTTCCGCCCTGCCTTGCATGGGTCTTCCCTGGGAACCTTCACTTCTTGCGCCAACAGGTCTTTGGGTGGGCGCTGCGCTGCTTCTTCCCTGCATGGGTCTGCCCTGTCCGGCTTCCGCTCTGCCTGCTGTCTGTCTTACGCCCGGATTTCTGTCTGCCTGCTGCCTGTTCTGGGGATTTGCAGGTCTTCCTGCTCCTACGGTGGGCAGTCCGTTGGTTCCGGCAGGTCTTGCTCCGTTATTTCGTCCGCTTGCTCCTCCTGCACTGTTTCTTCCTGGTGCTCTGGGATCCCTGCTTCTTGCAGCGTTTCTTTCTCTGGTTTCCTTTTCCGCTGCAGCAAAATATGCCTCATCCATCACATCCCTTACCTTGAAGAACAGAAGAGTTGCAGCCAGAATGGCAACGATCAGAAGAATCACTAAGATTACGATCACAACTGTCTGGGTCTTTACTGTCTTTTCCTTTTCTACTGCGATCTGATAGTTGGTCTGGGCAGTTTCCAAAATATCCTTGATCTTATAACGGCCATTGGCATTATTGTCGATCAGATACCAGTCATCCCCATCCTTCTGGGTATCATAATCCTTGCTGATATCAATGCCGGAATCATTACTGCCCTCGCCGTTATCAACGTTTGCATCGCCACCGTTATCAATGGGCAGGATTTCTCCCCCTAACTGCAGGTAATCGTTTCTGATAAAGCCTGTATATTCTGCGCTGCCGTCATTATATACTACGCGGTACCAGATATTGCCATCATCCCCGGTAGCCTGGCCTGTTACGGTTACGGTGCTGTTGCCTGCCACCTGCTTTACAATGCCGGAATTAGCGGAAGCATCGCCCCGCATCCTGGCGCCGTTAGCGTCTGCGACTACTGCATTTACTGCCTGGACATCCGTTACTGCAACAGTGGGATTATAAGTGCCTGTATCACTATTTCCCGGATCCGTAGCAGCCGGAGTTGTGCCGCCTGCCACATCTACTAAGTCTGACCTTATATAGCCTGTGGTAGTGGAATTGACATCCACCTGATACCATGTATTACCATCGCTTCCTGTAGTGCTTCCTTTGATGGTAATGGTCTTACCTGCCGCTACACTTCCTACCTGCTCACTGCTGGTGCTGGCTTCCTTACGGATCCTGGCTGTAGACTTTACCGTACCCTGGCTGTCTGCCCGTCCTACCAGTACAAAACCCTCCAAACAAAATACCAATACAGCGACCAGCACCAATGACAATACCCCTGTCAGGGCAGGAAGCCATCTTCCTGATCTTTTTGCTTTCCTCATACGTTCCTCCATTAATCTACTACTTTTATGCCTCGTCTATGGCCTTTCCGATATCGTGACGCATATACTTGTTGTCAAATGTCACCCATTCTGTGGCTGCATAGGCATTGGCTCTTGCCTCCTGTAGGGTTTTTCCCTTTGCGGTAATGCCAAGTACGCGGCCTCCGTTGGTCACAATGCCTTCCTCTGTTTTCTTCGTTCCTGCATGGAAACAGTAGTAACCCTCTGCCGTTTCAAAGCGCTCCAGTCCGTGGATTACAAAGCCCTTTTCATAGGATACCGGATAGCCATCGCTTGCAAGCACCACGCATACTGCCGCATTGTCCTCAAACTTCAGATCGATCTGATCCAGAGTACCGTCCACACATGCTTCCATCACATCCATGATATCATTTTCCATCCTGGGAAGCACTACCTGGGCCTCCGGATCTCCAAATCTGGCATTGTATTCCAGTACCTTAGGACCTTCTGGTGTCAGCATCAGTCCGAAGAAGATAACACCCTTAAAGGGTCTTCCCTCTGCCGCCATAGCATCCACAGTAGCCTGATAAATGTACTTGTGGCAGAAGTCATCCACTTCCTTTGTATAAAAGGGACTGGGAGAAAAGGTTCCCATACCGCCGGTATTTAAGCCCTGATCTCCATCCTTTGCACGCTTATGATCCTGGGCTGAGGTCATAATCTTAATGGTTTTTCCGTCCACAAAGGAAAGCACGCTGACCTCTCTGCCTGTCATAAACTCTTCGATGACCATACGGTTTCCGGCTGTTCCAAACTTCTTATCCATCATTATGGAACGGACGCCTTCCTTTGCCTCTTCCAGGGTATTGCAGATCAGCACGCCCTTTCCAAGAGCCAGTCCGTCAGCCTTTAATACAATAGGGAACTTTGCTTCTGTTTCCAGATAATGCAAAGCATCCTGGGCATTGTTGAAATTCTCGTAGGCTGCTGTAGGAATATGATATTTTTTCATCAGATCCTTGGAAAAGGCCTTGCTTCCTTCCAGGATGGCTGCATTCTTCCTTGGACCGAATACCTTCATGCCCTGGGCTTCCAGCACATCTACCAGACCGCCTACCAGAGGATCGTCCATCCCCACTACCGTAAAATCAATTTCCTTTTCTTTTGCAAAATCAGCCAGCTTATCAAACTCCATTGCTCCGATGGACACGCACTCTGCGATCTGTCCGATGCCTGCATTGCCCGGCGCACAGTATATTTTCTCTACCCTGGGGCTCTTTGCAATGCTTTGGCAGATTGCATGCTCTCTTCCTCCGCTTCCTACTACCAAAACCTTCATGGTCTTCTCACCTTTCCGTTTTATGTCTGCTCTTGTCTTACTTTTTCAGCTTTGCTATTCTTTATTGCTGCCTGCAGATAATTGCTTTTCACTTACATCTTTTGCAAAGCCTTCTGACTAAGGCCACTCTCCAAGCTATCTTTAAACAATCCTTTATTCGCCTCTTCTTACCACATGACCATTTTCTACACAGATCCGCTTATTGGCGATATCATCGATTGCCTGGGGAAGTAAAATCCACTCTGCCTGCTCCATCACTCTGCGCTGCAGGATCTTTGGGGTATCCCCCTCCTCCACAGCTACTGCCTTCTGTGCAATGATGGGGCCTTCGTCCATGCCTTCATTGACAAAGTGCACCGTAGCGCCTGTTACCTTCACGCCTCTTTCCAGTGCCCTTTCATGTACCTTCAAGCCATAATAGCCCACTCCGCAGAAGGAAGGGATCAAAGAAGGATGGATATTGATAATGCGGTTGCTGTACTTTTGCACCATAGCCTCCGGGATCGCCACCAGAAACCCTGCCAGTACGATCAGATCCGGATGATAGCCATCCACACCCTTTAACAGTGCTTCATAAAACAACTCTCTATTCTCATAATCCTTCGGAGAAATGCAGGAAGCCGGGATACCTGCGCTCCTGGCGCGGTCCAGTCCCTTGGCATTCCTGTTATTGCTGATCACTCCTGCGATCAGGGTATTGGTGATCTTCCCTGCCTTCACACTGTCAATGATGGCCTGCAGGTTCGTACCGCCGCCGGATACCAGCACAACTACTCTTAACATAAAGTTACTCCCTTTTCTCCGGCTTCACAGCTTCCTACGATATAAGGAGTCTCACCGGCTGCCTGAATAGCTTCTACTGTCTTTTCCACATCAGCAGGATCCACTGCAAGTACCATGCCAAGTCCCATATTGTAGGTATTGTACATCATTTCCTCTTCGATATTTCCGGTCTTTTGCAAAAGCTTGAAAATTGCAGGTACCTCATAGCTGTCCCTCTTCACCACAGCACGGATGCCTTCGGGAAGCATTCTGGGAATATTTTCATAGAAACCGCCGCCTGTGATATGGCTGCACCCCTTCACTACAACGCCTGCGTCCTTTACAGATTTTAATGCCTTGACATAAATCTTGGTAGGAGCGATCAGTGCCTTGCCCAGTGTAGTGCCAAGCTCCTCATAATAGGTATCCAGGCTTTCCTTGGTCATTTCAAATACTTTTCTTACCAGAGAAAATCCATTGGAATGTACGCCGGAGGAGGCGATACCTACCAGTACATCCCCGGGCTTGATATCAGCGCCTGTGATCAGATTCTTCTCATCCACCACGCCTACTGCAAAACCTGCCAGATCATACTCATCCTCGGGATAAAAGCCGGGCATTTCTGCTGTCTCGCCGCCTATCAGGGCAGCGCCTGACTGTAAGCAGCCCTCTGCCACGCCCTTAACGATGGTTGCGATCTTTTCCGGATAGTTCTTGCCGCAGGCTACATAATCCAGGAAAAACAAGGGTTCTCCGCCGGCGCAGGCAATATCGTTTACGCACATTGCCACACAGTCGATTCCTACAGTATCATGCTGATCCATCAGAAATGCCAGCTTCAGCTTGGTACCTACGCCATCCGTACCTGATACCAGGGTAGGCTTTTCCATATTTTTGAATGCTTCCATGGAAAAAGCGCCGGAGAAACCGCCCAGTCCTCCAAGGACCTCCGGCCGCATTGTTTTCTTTACATGTTCCTTCATCAGCTCTACAGACTTGTAACCAGCCTCAATATCTACGCCAGCGTTCTTGTAATCCATCTTCTTTTCCTCCAAGGTGTATTTTTTGATATGATATGTTACATTTCACACGCACCATTTGCATTCAGTGCTTTTTGCTGTTTTGCAGCGCCCTTTTGCAGTCTTTCTATTACTTCTTCATTCCTTCCAGATATGCTTTATAGCCAATCTCCTGAAGCTTTGCGTCTTTAGCCTGCACCTGTTCCTTCAATTCCTTGCTGTAAGCCTTCAGCTTTGCAAGAAGTGCCTCATCTGATACAGCCAGAATCTTCGCTGCCAGAAGTCCTGCATTTGCGCCGCCGTTGATGGCTACTGTCGCTACAGGAATACCGGAGGGCATCTGTACGATAGAATAGAGAGAATCTCTTCCGCCCAGGGATGTTGTGTGCATAGGAATGCCGATCACAGGCATAGGGAAAATTGCTGCGCACATACCAGGAAGGTGTGCTGCCATTCCCGCTCCTGCAATAATTACCTTAAATCCTTTCTCCTCCGCACTTTTTGCATATTCAAAAAAGACATCAGGCTCTCTGTGTGCACTGATCACGGTCATCTCATAAGAAATTCCCAGCTGCTCTAAAATATCCGCTGCTTTTGCCATAACCGGCATATCTGAATCACTGCCCATTACAATACCAACTTTTGCCATTCGTATTCTCCCTTCTTTTTCGCTGCAGCGCAAAGCTTGTGCTGCAATGTTAATACTGTTTTTAGTTTACTAGACTTGCCACTATCATGCAATATTTATTTTGCACAAAATTAAGTACCAGCGCTCACCTGGGGTTACTGTGGGCAGTTTTCTTGTCTTATATGAAAATCTGCCTGCATGAATCTGCGCAGAGGCGCGCCATTTTATTTACAATGTTCCTTTAATAGTTCCAATGCATTGCGCATATATTGTGTCCACAGGTGGCGTTGTTCCCGGGAAAGAAGGATTTTCCTGTCTTTTTTATTCCCAGTACCCTGTATGATATCCTTTGTTTCTTGATGGTTGTTTTGATCCTGGGAGAGAAAAATGTTCTCCAAGGCACTTACCCGTTCAGATATAAGCGTCTTGTCCCCGCTGCCCTCCATTTGGTGAAGCAGTGCCGTCTGCAGTGCTTCCTGCCGCCTTGCGATATAAGCCTTGTCCAGAATCAGGGCGATATCCTCGTTGTGGAGAGCCATCCACCAGACTAACGTGCCTTTTTCAAAAATGAGGGAACTGCCACAAAGCCATGGTTCCTGCAAAAGACCGGGCCATCTGAGGGAAATTTGATGCTTCTGCAATGCGTCAACACAGGCTTCTACCGCTTCATCTACATAGTCAAAAGCATACCAGTACAGGATCTTCCTGATTTCTTCCACAGAAGGACAGGCTTTATTCTCTTCCTGTTCATACAAAAAAGTGCTGTAAATCTCCAGAAAAAGTTCTGCACGAATCACCCCATTCCATAAAGGTGATCCGTAAGGACTTTCCGTAAGAGTATGAAGCTCTGCATATACCGCTGATAAGAGTTTTCCCATAGGTTCCCCCAGGCGATAACAGGCCCAGGTGGGGCGAAGGTAAGACTCTTTACTTTGGTTTGTTCTGCAGCTCTTTTCCTTTGTTTCTATCTCTCTTACTATGTCA
>ULUL01027567.1_pt1 | contig 13127 bp, 9 predicted proteins | sample 1958481 | NCBI WGS metagenome assembly ULUL01 (sample SAMEA4835759, study PRJEB28245) | human gut metagenome | biome: gut microbiome; material: fecal sample | place: Denmark | collected 2008 | reverse complement strand
GCAAGCTCCATGGAGGCGTAGCTCATGGGCATGGGCACATCGATATGGATTCTGGGGATGAAATCATCCTCCGTGAGTGTGCAGTTTTCATTTATGGCACGTCTGAAGGCTTCTACATCCTCTTTAGGGGTATCAAATCGGGGAGCCAGGGACAGACCCGCTGCCAACTTATGGCCTCCAAACTTGCTGAAGCATTCCTTCACCGCACACATATTTTCAAACATATGATAGGTTTCGATGCTTCGCCCGGAGCCCTTTACCCCTTCTTCTGCCTTGGTCAGCACAAAGACTGGATGATGGTATCTTTCACGCAGCCTTCCGGCAATGATGCCGGCCAGGCTTTCATGTACTTCGGGGAGATATACCACCAGCACCTTATCCAAGTTTTCGCCTCTTGCTTCGATAGCACTGACAGCCGCCTCCACTCCCTTTAAGGTCAGGTTCTTTCTGCTTTCATTTAATTCCTTCAGCTCTGCCGCTGCGCCCATAGCTTCTGTTTTGGTACTGCTTTGCAAAAGCTCCAATGCCCGAAGGGCCGTATCCAGACGTCCTGTGGCATTCATACAGGGCCCCAGCACAAAGCCCAGGTGATAAGCCGACAGGTCAGAGGGTTTGATCCCATTGACCTCCATCAACGCTTTTATCCCGGGGTTTTCCGTATTCCGTAAAAGCTTTAGCCCTTCCTTTACCAGGATTCTGTTTTCATCCTTAAGCTCCATCACATCGCATACCGTGGCAATGGCCGCAAACTGTAACAGCTCTGTCAAAAGCTCCTGCATTTTTTCTTCCGTTATGGCATTTTCCTTGACCAAAAGCTCTCCGCAGGCCTCTATCAGCTTATAGGCTACCACGCCGCCGCAGATGCTTTTAAAAGGATAGGGACAGCCCTCCCGCTTAGGATCTACGATTGCTTCCGCAGGAGGTAGAATTTCCTCCCTTTTTCCGTCTGTCATGCGAAAAGGAACCTCGTGGTGATCTGTTACCACCACTGAGATTCCCTTTTCCACTGCCAGGGCAATCTGGGGAGCCGCCGCAATGCCATTGTCACAGGTTACGATCAGCTTGACACCATCCTTACAGGCTTCCTCGATCAAATTCTCGTTTAAGCCGTAGCCGTCATGAATCCTGTGGGGAATGGCAGTATCCACCCTCCCCCCAAAGACCCTAAGTCCCTTTGTCAGGATATAAGAAGAGCAGATACCGTCCACATCATAATCCCCGATCACACGGATTGCTTCCTTGTCCCGGATTCCCTGAAGTATCCTTTCCACCGCTTTCTCACAATCCTTCAAAAGCCAGGGAGAATAGCAGTCCTTCAGACTGCCGTGTAAGAACTTCTCCACCTGCTCCTTTTCTGTGATGTCCCGGTTTCTGATGATCCTTGCCAGCACCGGGGAAATGGAAAACTCCCTGGCCCATTCTGAAAAATCTGCTTTTTTAGCACTTACAAACCACTTTTCCATTAGTTTGCCTTAGGCGGGAACTTCTGTCTTAATACATACCAGAAAGCACCTGTGATGCATACAGAAGAATAAGCGCCGCATACGATACCTACCATCAGAGGAAGCGCAAACTCCCTGATGCTGGTCACGCCCAGGATATAAAGCACTGCCACCATGACAAAAGTGGTCAAGGATGTCAGGATACTTCTGGAAAGGGTCTGGGTCACACTCCTATTTACAATATCCTTTAATTCATCCTTCTTGGTCATCGTATGCATATTTTCACGCACACGGTCGAAGATAACGATGGTGGCGTTGATGGAATAACCTACAATGGTCAGCATACATGCGATAAAGGTATTTCCTACGGAAACCCTTGCAAAAGCATAGAAGGCAAGCACTACCAATACGTCATGCACCAGTGCAACCACACCGCTGATACCAAAGCGCAGGTCGCTGAAACGGATCCTTATGTAGATCAGCATACAGATGATCGCTACGATCACAGCCATAACAGTGTCGCTCTTCATCTCATTACTGATAGTAGAGCTGATGGTCTCAGAGGTGATCTTGGTCTCGTCCACGCTAAACTTCTCTGCAAACATCTGGTTTAATGCTTCTCTCTTCTCCACGCTCAGGCTGTTAGTCTTAAAGATAACCTCGTTGGAATCCTGTACTGTCTGGATCTGCACTGCACTGCCGGTCACGGATTCTACCTCAGGCACGATATCTGCAGTGATCTCCTCTAAGGTTCTGCTCTCATTGAAGGTAACTGTGGTAGCGGTACCACCCTTAAACTCCAGGCTGTAATTCAACGCATCGCCGGTCTTTGCTTTAAATACGCCCATAGCTACAAAGCCTGCTACGATCACGGCAATACTTGCTGCAAAGAAAACATTTCTCTTGGAAAGGAAATCAATGGTCTTATGCTCTTTGCCTACGCCGTACCACTTAGCATCTTTGAAGCCAAGGGCATAGAAGGCCTTCATCAGAAGCTTTGTGATCACCAGTGCGGTGAACATGGAAAGCACGATACCAAGAGCCAGTGTCTGGGCGAAGCCCTTGATGGCACCGGGACCTAACAAAAGCAGTACTGCAGCTGCGATCAGTGTGGTGATATTGCCATCCACGATAGCGGACAGTGCCTTGTCAAAGCCCGCTGCAATAGCGCTCTTTACACTCTTGCCTGCGCCCAGCTCTTCCCTGATACGGGCGAAGATGATAACGTTTGCATCCACAGCCATACCAATGGAAAGGATAATACCTGCGATACCGGACAGGGTAAGGGTCATGTCAAAGCCATTTAACAAAAGAACTACCAGCGCTACATACAGGCACAGTGCAATGCTTGCTGCAAAGCCTGCCCCATAATAGATAGCGATCATCAATATTACAACAATAGCAAAGCCAATGGCTGCTGCCTTTAAGCTGGTATCGATAGCTTCCACACCCAGCTGTGCGCCTACTACCTTAGAATGCAGCTCCTCAAGCTCCAGCTTCAGTCCGCCGATACGGATTGTAGAAGCCAGACTTTCTGCCGCCTCATAAGACTCCATAGGGCTGATCACTGCTTTTCCATCAGAAAGAACTGCATTTACCTTAGGTACACTTACAAAAGTACCGTCATAATAGATTGCAAGGCTTTCTCCCTTGGCATAAGCATTCTGGGTAGCCTCTGCAAATTTGGTGGTGCCTTCTTCCGTCATAGTAAGCTCTACCACAAACTCCTGATTACCTAAGGAGTTGGTGGTGCTTGCCGCCCGGGCGTCCTTTACATCCGTACCTACCAGCACGATGGAACCGTCTGCCTGCAGATCCTCAATGGACTTGGTAAGGGTGTAAGTATATCCGCTGCTTGTTAAAGATGCAGTATAGTTCTTATTGCCCTCGCTGTCTGTCTCAGCGATAAAATACAGGGTACCGGGCTTGCCCAGCTCCTGTAAGATAGCGTTGGCGTCTGTAACGCCGGGAATCTCAATACTGATCCTGTCGCTGCCTTCCTGGTATACGATAGCCTCGGTACTGTAATTTTCCACACGCTTCTGCAGCTTGGCGATGGTATCGGCCATATCGGTTGCATCCGGGTCTTCGTCCCCCACTACCTGATAGGTAATGCTGACGCCGCCTGCCAGATCCAAGCCCAGCTTGATGTCAGAAGCACTGCCTGATCCTTCTGCATTGACGCCGTTTAAGTCCACATAAGTAACTCCCACTAACGCCAGAATGATCAGGACGATCGCAAGTATTGCTCTGCTCTTCTTCATGTCCTTTTTCTCCGTTTCTCCTGATTTCTATTTTTATTGTACTCCTTTAAGCCTCTTCTTCCTGTTCATCCATCATTTCTGCCGCCTTTAACATGATGGCGCACTCGATACGCTTTCTCTGAAGTTCGCAGCCCACGTCATAGGCGTCATTGATGTTTCCATGGAAGTTGTAGGAATTGGCTGCACATCCGCCGCTGCAATAAAACTTAGCAAAACACTTCTTACACTTTTCCTTCGCATATACATTACAGCACTTAAATTCATCCCGGATATCTTCTCTCACAACACCGGTATCCACATTTCCCATCAGAAATTTTTCATTTCCCACAAACTGATGGCAGGGATATAAATCTCCCCAGGGTGTCACAGCCAGATACTCTGTGCCTGAACCACAGCCTGACAGGCGCTTTGCCACGCAGGGACCACCGGTCAGATCTATCATAAAGTGGAAGAAATTAAAGCCGTTTCCTTCCTTTCTTCTCTTTAACATTTCTACTGCCAGCTTATCATACTCTTCCTTCAATCCCGGAAGATCTTCCTCTCTGATGGCGTAGGAATCCGTGGGCTGCGCCACTACAGGTTCCACAGAAATCTGCTTAAAGCCCAGATCTGCCAGGTGAAGCACGTCCTTGGAAAAGTCCAGATTGTTGTGGGTAAAGGTGCCTCTTACATAGTAATTCATCTGTCCTCTGCTTTCGGCTACCTTTTTAAATTTGGGAACAATAATGTCATAGCTTCCCTGACCGCCCCTGAAGGGTCTCATCTTGTCATTGATTTCCTTACGTCCGTCAATGCTCAAAACGATATTGCCCATTTCCTTATTGGCAAATTCCAGGATCTCGTCATTTAACAAAACACCGTTGGTGGTCAGCGTAAAGCGGAACTTCTTATTATGTTCCTTTTCTATGCTTCTTCCGTACTCTACCAGCTGCTTTACCACATTCCAGTTCATCAGCGGCTCGCCGCCAAAGAAGTCGACCTCCAGATTTACTCTGTTGCCGGAATTGGCTACCAGGAAGTCTAAAGCCTTCTTTCCCACCTCAAAGCTCATTAGGGCACGTCTGCCATGATATTCCCCTTCTTCCGCAAAGCAATACTTGCAAGCCAAGTTACAGTCATGGGCAATATGCAGGCACAACGCCTTAACTACGGTCTTTCTCTTTTTAAAATCGAAAATATAATTTTCGTAAATATCGGGGGCAAAAAGCTGTCCTGCCTTCTCAAGCTCCAACACCTCATCCACCGCTTCCCTGATATTTTCCTCAGGATAGGGGATATTGGCAATGTTCAACACCGCCGCCTTGATGGTGTCCGGATCCTTGATCCCTTCGTTTACCAGAGGTTCTATCAAAGGGATCATGTCATAGACGATATCATCCACCACATGGACGGAACCGCTGTTTACGTCCATAACGATGTTGAGACCGTTATTTTTGTATTGATGTATCACAATTTTCTTCCTTTCACAATACTTTTTCAACCATAAAGGGGCAGCAGAAGAGTCAAACCACTCTCCTGCTGCCTGTCTATGAAGCTAATACAGAAAACAGCCCCATCAGATCTTTTCAAAAGCTGCATCCATACATGTACATTCTCTGCCCGTTGCCATCCCTTAAAAATGGCCTTCAGACACTGCTTACTACTTTAACTTTTCGCAGCTCTGATTACCAACGGTACAGGAAGTCTTGCATGCGGACTGGCAGGAAGTCTGGCACTCGCCGCAGCCGCCCTTCTTCATAGATTCCTTTAAATCTCTGGTTGTTAATGTCTTAATATGCTTCATAATATAGCCTCCTTGTGCTTTACTGTCGATCTTCATCAGACTAATAGACCCACTTAGTATACCATAAATTTTCAAAATGTAAAACACTTTTTCTAAGTTTTACGAATAGCGCGAGTGAGCAGTAACGAGTGAACTGTAACGCAATGTCACCTGCAATTTGCTTCTTCCTTCCTCAACTCACCATTCCCCCAAGCATTCCGCATCCTGCGCACAGCGTAAGGGTGATAAGGGTATGGGCGGACACAAAAGAAATTTCCTGTCCAAAAACCACGGACAAAACGAATATCCCTGCAAAATACAATCCCCCTGCAAGCATTCCAAAGAAGAACCGTCTCTTTTTACTGCTTTTCCCTGCCAGAAAGCCGCACAGAAGGCAGGACAGGATGTAAATTACCGTACAGGCAAGTGCTACTGTTTTTTCGGGAAGCGAAGCCTTGTAGGCGAGGAAGGCCAACAGACAAAGGAGCATTCCCGTAAACAGATATCCTATCGAAAGGGTTTTTAACAGGAAAAGGACGGGGGATCCTCCTCCATCCTTTTCTTTGGAAACAACCGTGTTTTTAAAATCAGACAAACCAGGCATCCCTGCCTCCTCTTTAATCAGCTCTTTCTCTATCTTTATGTCTGTTAATTTTTAAAAATGACAGTGATCCTGGTTCCTTTTCCCACTTCGCTCTCCAGGTTCATCCTGGCATTGTGTCTTGCAATGATGTGCTTTACAATGGCAAGGCCTAAGCCTGTACCGCCTGTTGATTTGGAACGGCTCTTATCCACTCTGTAAAACCGCTCAAAAATCCTCTCCTGATGCTCCTTGGGGATACCGATTCCCGTATCAGACACTCGAAGAACTGTCTCATGGGGTCTGGGATAGGCTTCCACCGTCACGCTTCCCCCTTCATTATTATAGCGGATGGCATTGTCGCACAGATTGTAGATCAGCTCCTCGATAAGCTGCTTATTGCCTGTGATAAAGCACTCGGAGCCTTTACAAGTAATGGACACCTGATGCTTTTCTGCATTCATCTGAAGCATTTCCACACTGGAGGCCGCCAGCTCATAGAGATTTAACCGCTCCATGGTGACAGCCTGGTCCCCGCCGTCAAGCTCTGAAAGTCTGATGATATCGTTGATCAGGGTAAGCAGCCTGTTGGCGCTTTTATGAATCCCTGTTGCAAAGCGCACCGTATCAGCCTCAGATGCCATGCCAGTCTCGATCAGCTCCGCATATCCTGAAATGGAGGTCAGCGGCGTTTTCAGTTCATGGGACACGTTTGCTGTAAACTCCTGGCGCATCATGGCATTTTTCATAATGTCCTCATGCTGCTTACGGATCATACTTATGAAGGGGGTAAGCTCCTCATATTCTGCCACATCCGTGTCTCCTTCCACATTTTCCGCCAGTCGCTCGATAGGGCGGATCAGCTTATCTGTCAGATAATAGGCAAGCCCCAGGCACAAAAGAATCAGAATGCAGACCACCATCACCAGTGTTGGAAGGGCGCTGGTCAGAATACTGTAAATGCTTCCCGCTTCCTTGGAGACTCTTAACACTTCACCATCCACGTCCTTTACCGCATAGTAAAAGGTACTCCGATCCAGGGTCTTGGATCTTCTCACAGCTTCCCCTTCTCCATATTTAAAGGCGTCCTGGATCTCCGGACGGGCAGCATGGTTTTCCATTTCGCTGCTGTTTGCCTCATTATCGTACTCTACCCGACCATCCTTGCCTATCAGAGTGATCCGAAGCCCGCTGTTTTCCAGCTCTGCACCAATGGCGATCTCTGCCTCTGGTGCCGTTAAGGCCGTGCCCTCCCCTGAATCATAAACCTCCTCAATGGAATCCACCTTCTGCAAAAATCTTGCAAATACCTTCAGATCCTCCATCATCTGCTTACGAAACAGCTCGTAATACACCAGGGTGATCAGAACCATGGTGGACAAAATACCGATTCCTGCGATCATTACCAGATAAAAATTTATCTTCTTTTTCATCTTCTATCATACCTCAATTCTTCGGGTACCATCCTATGTCTATGCCTTTTCGTACAGTTTCCCTCTGCCTGCTCTTTAGCCTTCATCCTTTATATCCTTTAATGGAGCATTCATAATGTATCCCACATTCCTTACTGTCTTGATCAGTTTGCCTTCCTCGCCAAGCTTCTGTCGAAGGGTCTTGATGTGCATATCCAGGGTCCTGGATTCTCCTTCAAAATCAATCCCCCACACTCTGTCTAAGATCACATCCCTGGTGGTCACGATCCCGGCATTGCTCATCAAAAGTTTTAACAGCTCATATTCCTTAAAGGTAAGTTCTACCTGTACGCCATCTGTAAATACCACATGCTTTTCCCTGTCCATCAGCACATTTCCAACCTTAAGGGTCTTTTCCTTTTCCTCCGGCCTTGCCGTTCTTCTAAGCATGGCCTTTACTCTGGAGATCAGCTCCATCACACCAAAGGGCTTGGTCATATAATCGTCCGCCCCAAGATCCAGGCCTTTTACCTTATCGATTTCCGTTGTCTTGGCCGTGACCATGATCACAGGCACCTTTTCTGTTTCTTTACGTCTTCTTATCCTTTTTAAGATGGTCAACCCATCCTCATCCGGCAGCATGATATCCAAAAGCACCAGATCCGGGATCACATCATTTAACGCCTCGTAAAACTCCGCCGCCGATACAAAGCCTTCCACCTGATATCCCACATTCGCCAATGCGAAGGTTTCAATTTCCTGAATATTTTTGTCATCCTCCACCACATATATCAATGCCATGTCTTACCGCATCCTTTCTTGCCTAACCTCGCTTTTATTGCCTACTCTTGTCATTCACCTTCCGTCATGCTTTCTTTGCAGCAAAAGTACCTGCTTTACAAATTTGATGTGAAAGCGGCCGTCATCTATCTGCATCATACCATGCACCTAACTTCATGGCAAGAATCTCCATATAGCCACTCTTTCCCTTTACTGATTCCTTTACACTGAAAAACAGCTACTTATTCCGGCAGCTGATACCGATCCTTGTAGGCCATAACCTTCCCCTGGAAGTCCATGTTTTCCTTACTTTTCATCTCCTGTAAGTATGCGTGGGTATCAAATTCATCCTCACTTACCTCCAACAGGCAAACTGCAATGTTGGAGCAATGATCGGATACTCTTTCAAAGTCATTGATGATATCTGACAGGATGAATCCAAGCTCTATGGTACACTTTCCCTTCCGCAGACGCTTGATATGTCTTTGTCTGATTTCCAGATCCAGCATATCGATCACCTCTTCCAGTGGCTCTACCTGCTTTGCAAGCTCCAGATCCTCCTCTGCAAAGCTAAGGGTGGTTATCTTCAAGATATCGTGAATGGCTCTCTGCAATACTATAAGCTCTGCCTGGGCCTTGTCAGAAAACTTAAGCTCCTTATCCCGAAGCTCCCTTGCCGCCCTCTCAATATGAAGGGCATGGTCGGAGATTCTTTCAAAGTCACCGATACAATGTAAGATTTCTGATAATGTGTGGCTGTCCTTTCCCTGGAGGTTCTTGGCACTTAGCTTTACCAGATAGCTCCCAAGCTCATCTTCGTACTTATCTACCTCCTGCTCTAACAGCTCCACCTTTTCTGCCTTGCCTTCCTCATATCCATGTAAAAGCTCCATGGACAGATTCAGCGCTTCCTCCGCCTTCTGGGCCATGACGGAGGCTACATTCTTAGATTGTTCCACCGCATAGGAGGGGGTCTCTAAGAATCTGGGATCCAGAACCTGCAGAGTCCTGTCTCCTTCTTTAGGCTCTCCTGCCTGGTCCGTATCCCGCAGAGTCAGATAAGCAAGCTTTACCAGCACATTCGAAAAAGGAAAAAGTACTACTGTCGCAAAGACATTGAACACACTATGTATCATGGCGATTCCCACGGGGGTAGCGCTCTGTGTCATAAAAGAGAAGGGGACAATGGCATTGATGGCATAAAACAATACCATAAACAGCACCGTTCCGATCACATTAAAATATAAATGCACCAGGGCCGCTCTTTTACCATTCTTGGAAGCGCCCACACCAGAAAGCATAGCGGTAACGCAGGTTCCGATATTCTGTCCCATAATGATAGGAAGGGCTGCGCTGTAGCCTACCGCTCCGGTCAGGCAGAGAGCCTGCAAAATACCTACGGATGCAGAAGAGGACTGAATGATTGCCGTAAGAAGCACTCCCGCAAGCATACCTAAGAGCGGATTGGAAAACCTTGTCAGAATCCCCGTAAACTCTGGCACATTAGCAAGGGGCTTTACGGCGCTGCTCATAGTTTCCATGCCCATCATCAGAATGGCAAAGCCAAGTAAGATCATTGCGGCGTTATGGATCTTATCCTTCTTGGAGACCATAAACATACCCACGCCTATGATGGCCATCACCGGGGCAAAGGAGGTGGGCTTTAAAAGCTGTACAAAGAAGCTTGAGCTACTGATGCCCGCAGTGGAAAGGATCCAGGATGTCACTGTGGTTCCGATGTTGGCTCCCATAATGATCCCTACTGCCTGCTCCAGCTTCATGATGCCGGAATTTACAAAGCCTACTACCATAACCGTGGTAGCAGAAGAAGACTGGATCACCGCCGTTACACCCAGTCCCACTAAAACTGCCTTAAACTTATTACTGGTCAGCTTCTCCAATATCTTTTCCAGTCTTCCGCCGGAGGCTGCGGAAAGCCCATCTCCCAGCATAGACATTCCATACAGGAATAAAGCCAGGCCGCCAAGCATTGTCAGAAAGTTAAAAAAATTCATAATCAGTCCTCTTTTCTCTAAATGCAAACTCTTTTTACGTTTCCTATCCTATCCGACCTATGTAAAAACAGCTTCTCCTATATGTAAAATCTATGTAAAATTTTCTTTACAGTGCTGGCTTAGTACTTCCGCTGACCGTTTTGCCTGCACGTCCGTCACAAAATTTCCCCCATATATGCAGGCTTCCCTTTACAATATCCTCACGCTTTCGATATCCCCTGTTTTCTGGAAAATAGTCCATTCTCCGATGTTTACGGCATGGTCTCCAATCTTCTCCAGATATTTTGCCATCATCAGCACATCCACTACCTTGTCCGCATCCTGCTCCTTTGCCTTGATGATTGTGATCACCTCATCTTTGATCTCATTGAAAAAATCATCCACCTCATCATCCTTATCGATCACCTTCTGTGCTGCCGGGGCGTCCTCATTGACAAAGGCCTCCACCGCTTCATGCAGCATTTCTCCTGTTGCATGCATCATCCTTCCAAGAGTAGGCTCCTTTTCCAAAAGAGGATACCCCGGCTCCACTCTCAAGAAAAGCTCCGCAAGATCCGTCACATGATCCCCGATCCTTTCAATATCCGTTACCACCTTAAGGGCTGCGGACACCAGCCTTAAATCCCTTGCCACAGGCTGCTGCTTTGTCAGCAGGGTAAGGCATTTTGCTTCAATGCTTCTTTGCATATCCACCATCTGCCTGTCATTGTCAAGAAGCTGGGTCAAGGTCTCCCTATCCCCTGCCTTCAGGGCTAAAAGCAGCTTATTGTAACTGATCTCTGCCCGCTCCCCCATTTCTGTTACCTTATCCTTTAACGTTTCCAGTTCCTGTTCAAACAAAATTCTGGGTGACATCTTTCTTCCTTCTTCCTTTTCTTGCTGAATACTTTGCTATATCGTCCAGGCACTTTTCTCAACCGAATCGTCCTGTAATATAATCCTCTGTGCGCTTATCCCTAGGTCTTGAGAAAATATTACCCGTGGTATCCCATTCCACTACCTCTCCCACCAGGAAGAATGCTGTGTAGTCGGAAACTCTGGCTGCCTGCTGCATATTGTGGGTAACAATGGCAACGGTATATTTCTTTTTCAGGGTTTCCATCAGCTCCTCGATCTTTAATGTGGAAATAGGATCCAGCGCTGAAGTAGGCTCATCCATCAAAAGCACCTCAGGCTCCACTGCAAGGGCTCTGGCAATGCAAAGCCTCTGCTGCTGTCCACCGGAAAGCCCCAGCGCAGATTTTTTCAATCTGTCCTTTACTTCTTCAAAGATAGCTGCGCCCCGCAGTGCATTTTCCACAATTTCATCCAGCCTCGCCTTATTTTTGATACCGTGGATCCTGGGGCCGTAAGCGATATTATCATAAATGCTCATAGGGAAAGGATTGGGTTGCTGGAACACCATACCTACTTTTTTACGAAGCAGCGTGGTATCCACATTTTTCTGATAAATATCCTCCCCATCTAAGAGCACCTGTCCAGTGATCTTCACATTGTCCACCAGATCATTCATTCTGTTGATGCACTTTAAAAAGGTGGATTTTCCACATCCGCTGGGACCAATAAAGGCGGTAATGGCATTTTCCTTTATTTCCATATTTACATTCTTCAATGCGTGATTTTGACCATAATACAGGTTTAAATCTGTCACTGAGATTTTGCTGTCTTTCATTTTATCCTCATTTCCGGGAGCCAGGCTCCCTTCCTGCTATGCCAGGTTTTTCTAAACAGGTTTTTGATCCTTACTATTTTGGGATATTTTTTATTCATGATGTTGGGGTCAAAAGGTCTTTTGCTGCAAGCTTTGTCAGCAGATTGATGAACAGTACGATCACAAGCAATACACAGGCGATACCGAAGGCAACATCATATTTACCGTTCTGCATCTGCAGGTACAGCTCTATGGTCAAGGTTCCTCCGGATGTCATTGCCTTGCTTCCCAGGACCTTTAGATTGCCCAGGAAGTCTCCGCTAAGCTTGGGCAGCAGCCGTCCACTTCCTGCGGTAAAAAGTAATGCTGCAGATTCTCCCACGATTCGTCCCACGGAAAGAATGATACCTGTGACAATACCAGGCAGTGCAGAGGGAAGCAGGATTGTCCGGATCATGTACCACTTGGTCGCCCCCATTCCCAATGCCCCATTACGATAGCTGTCCGGTACCGTGCGAAGGGCTTCCTGGGTATTTCTGGTGATCAGGGGAAGTACCATCAGCGTCAGTGTAAGGGAACCTGTCAGGATGGAGTATCCAAAGTGCAGTGTCTGTCCGAAAAAAATCATACCAAACAGTCCATATATAATAGAAGGAATACCCGAAAGCGTTTCCGTTGTAAACTCTATGGCAGAAACCAGTTTGCCGGGCTTTGCGTACTCATTCAGATAAATGGCTGCGCCAACCCCCAAGGGAGTAACGATCAAAAGGGTGATCACAATAATATAAAGGGTATTGACCAGATTTCCCGCAATGCCCACTGTATTTTTCAAGGCACTTGTCACAGAGGTCAAGAATGTCCAGTTAACTGTATGTATCCCCTTTACAAAGACATAACCGATGATCCCTGCAAGCAAAAGTACGGAAACGGAGGCGGACACATAGATGGCTGCAAGCAGTACAATATCGCTGCCCCTTGTCTTCTTTCGGGTCAGGGAAGCTGTTTTTTCACTCATTCTTCCTCCACTCCTTTCCTAAGCAACTTATTCAAGGTCATATTGATCAGCATGATGAATACAAACAATACCAGTCCGATGGTAAACAATACCTGTCTGTGCAGACCTTCCGCATAGCCCATTTCACTAACGATAGCTGTGGTCAAAAAACGCACGGAATTAAAGGGCAGCGGCACATTCACGCTGCTTCCGGATACCAGTGTAAT
>ULUL01004357.1_pt1 | contig 13205 bp, 16 predicted proteins | sample 1958481 | NCBI WGS metagenome assembly ULUL01 (sample SAMEA4835759, study PRJEB28245) | human gut metagenome | biome: gut microbiome; material: fecal sample | place: Denmark | collected 2008 | reverse complement strand
ATTAAAAAAATTATGAAAAACTGTCTAAAAAAACAAGGTAAATTGTTCGTTGTTACAGGTCCATCAGGCGTTGGCAAGGGAACAATTTTAAATAAATTTTTTGAAAATAACAAAGAAAATGTTTGTTATTCCGTTTCTATGACAACAAGAAAGCCTCGCCCTGTTGAAATTGACGGGGTAAATTACTTTTTTGTTTCAAAAGAAGAATTTGAAAAAGCCGTTAAAAACGATGAATTTCTTGAATGGGCGGAATATTCGGGAAATTGTTACGGAACAAACAAAAATTTTGTATATGAAAAATTAAATAACGGGGTAAATGTTATTCTTGAAATTGAAACTCAAGGCGCAAAAAAGGTTATGGAAAAATTTCCCGATTGTATTTCAATTTTCTTTGCACCCCCAAGTTTAGAAGAACTTGAACATAGGCTAAGGGGCAGGCACACGGAAGATGAAGCTTCCATCCAAAAAAGATTAAATGCGGTTAAATTAGAGCTATCTTGCATAGAAAATTATAAATATAATATAATAAATGATGAAGTTGAAGCTGCTTATAACAAATTGCAAGCAGTATATGATTATGAAACTTCAGATAAAGAAGAAAAAAACGATGACTAAAAATGTATTAATCGGTTTGACAGGTTCAATTGCCGCATATAAAACTGCTGAATTAATCAGGCTTTTTAAAAAAGAAGGAATGGAAGTTAAGGTTGTTTCAACTGAATCAGGCCTTTTGTTTTTGGGTGAAAAAACCCTTGAAACCTTATCCAACAACCCTGTTTACGTTGATACTTTTCAAAAACATTCTGAAACAAAGCATATAAGCCTTGCAGATTGGGCAGATGTTTTTGTTATAGCGCCAATTAGCGCAAATTCAATTTCAAAAATAGCTGCAGGAATTGCAGATAACCTTTTAACTTCAATTGTTTGTGCTTATTTAGGGAAAAACAAACCCCTTTTTATAGCGCCTGCAATGAATGACGGTATGTGGAATAACCCCATTATTAAAGAAAACATTTTAAAATTAAAAAATATAGGGGTAAATGTTATAGAACCAATTAACGGTTTTCTTGCTTGCGGAGCTGAAGGAACAGGCAAAATGGAAGACCCTTCAATTATTTTTGAAAAAGTTAAAAATTCTTTAATTGAAAAAAAGAATAAAAAAATTGTTGTAACAGCAGGCGGCACAAGAGAATATATTGACCCTGTGAGGTTTATTTCAAATTCATCTTCAGGAAAAATGGGAATTTCCCTTGCAGATTCAGCCTATAATATGGGCTATGACGTTAGTTTAATTACAACGGTTAATGTTAAAAAACCATATAATGTAATTCCTGTTGAAACTGCAGAAGATATGCTGAATAAAACAAAAGAAGAATTTCAAAATGCCGATTATTTAATTATGGCAGCAGCCGTTTCAGATTTTAGAGTTAAAAATATTAAAAATTCAAAAATAGAAAAAAGTGAAATTAATAACGGTTCATATAATGTTGAACTTGTCTTAAATCCTGATATACTTAAAAATATAGCCCAAATTAAAAAAGAAAATCAAAAGGTTATAGGTTTTTCACTTTCAACGGAAAATTTAGTTGAAATTGCAAAAAGAAAATTAAATGAAAAAAGCCTTGATTTTATTGTTGCAAATGAAGCCAAAGTTGCCTTAAATAAAGATACAAACGAGGTTTTGGTTATCGATAAAAACGAAAATATTACAAAAATCGGCCCTTATAAAAAGGAAGAAATTGCAAAATTGATTTTGGAGATTGTATTATGATAAAAACTGAAAACATTATTTCAAAAATTGAAAAATACGCATCTCTTGATTTAGCCGAACCTTGGGATAATTCAGGCTGGCAAATAGATTTATGCCACGATTATACAAATAAAGTTATGGTTGCTCTATCTTTAACAAAAGACAGTTTAGAGCAAGCAATTACAAACGATTGTGATTTAATCATCACTCATCACCCTTTAATTTTTGATAAATTAAACGCAATTAATGATGCCGTTATTATTGAAGCAATTAAACATAATATTTCAGTTTATAGCGCACATACAAACCTTGATAAAACTTATGGTTCAACAACAGATGCTCTAGCTGGTGTTTTAGGGCTTAAAAATTTAATTACTGTTGATGATTACATTAAAATTTCACACCTTAAAGATGAAATTGCCTTAGATGAATTTTTAGAAAATGCAAAAGTGGCGCTTGGGGTTGAAAGAATTAAATTAATTAACCCATCTGGCGTTGAAACGGTTAAAAACATTGCAATTTCAGCAGGTGCAGGCGGAAGCTTTATTAAAAAATTAAGAGAATATGATATTGACCTTTATTTAACAGGCGATATTAAATTCCACGCAGCGCTTGAGGTTAGAAACTTTGCGGCAGCTGACATCGGGCATTTTGATTCAGAAATTCCCGTTTTACCGATTTTACAAGGTCTTATTGCAAAAACGGGCGTTGAAGTTATAATTGCAAATGAACATGTGCCTTGGACTTATATTTAGGAGATAAATTTTGACAATCAGGTTTTTAACATCGGGTGAATCTCACGGAAAATGTTTAAATGCAATAATAGAAGGCATTGGCTACGGGTATGAACTCGATTTTGATTTTATAAATAATGAACTAAAAAACCGCCAACAGGGCAAAGGCCGTGGCGGCAGAATGAAAATTGAAACAGATAAAATTGAAATAAAATCGGGGGTAAGGTTTAATAAAACAACGGGTTCTCCTATTTGTATCGAAATAAATAACCGTGATTTTGCAAACTGGCAAATTCCAATGTCAATTTCAAAATTTGATTTTGAAAAATTAAATGAAGATGAAAAAAATGAAATAATACAAAAAATAGAAGAAAAGAAAATCACACGTGTTCGCCCGGGCCATGCGGATTTAGCAGGTGCTATTAAATTTGGGGCAGATGATATCAGAGATATTTTAGAAAGGTCATCTGCAAGAGAAACTGCAACAAGAGTGGCAGTTGGTGCAATTTGCCAAAATATTCTTCAAAAATTCGGCATTTTTGGAAGTTGTGAAGTAGTTTCAATTTGTAATGAAACAAATGAAAATAAAATTGATGAAAAAATTGACGAAGCAAAAAGGCTTGGTGTTAGCCTTGGCGGGGTTGTTCGGGTAAAATTCAGGGGCGTTCCGGTTGGGCTTGGAAGTTTTGTTCATTGGGATAAAAGAATAGATGGCCTCTTTGCGCAAGCTTTAATGAGCATTCCTGCAATAAAATCCGTTGAAATTGGCTTAGGGAAAGATGTTGCCAATTTAACTGGCGATAAAATCCATGATGAAATTTTTTATGAAAACGGGAAAATTACCCGCCATACAAATAATGCAGGCGGAATTGAAGGCGGCATGACAAATGGTGAAGAAATTGTTCTGACTTGCGCTATGAAACCGATTCCAACAATGAATAAAGCCTTATCTTCCATTGATATTAAAGACAAATCAAAAGTTGAAGCACACTTTGAAAGGGCAGATACTTGCGCTGTTGAAGCGTGCGCTACTGTTGCACTTAATATGGCTTCAATTATTTTATTAAACGCTTTCTTTGATAAATTTGGCGGCGATAGCTACATTGAAACTAAGAGAAATTATGAAGCAAGATAGAAAATCGGTTATATTAACTGGCATGCCGGGCTCCGGCAAAACAACAACGGGGCTCAATTTATCCAAAAAGACGGGCCTAATTTTTTATGACCTTGATTTTATAATTGAAGAAAATGAAAAAAGAAAAATAACGGAAATTTTTAAAACGGACGGTGAAGAATATTTCAGAAAAAAAGAAACCGAAACAATTAAAAACTTTCCTTATAAACCCCCTTATATTCTATCTTTAGGGGGCGGCACAATTACAAGGGCGCAAAACATTTTCCTTTTAAAAAAAACAGGGGTAATTTTTTATCTTCAAGTTAGCCCCGAAAAAATTTTTGACAGAATAAAAGATGATAAAACAAGGCCGCTATTACTAAAAGATGACCCTAAAAAAGCCTTATGTGAACTTTATGAAAAAAGGCACCTTCAATATGAAAATTCGGCCGATTTTATTATTGATGCAAATAAACCTGTTGAAGAAATAACTTATTGTATAATGGAAGCTTATGAAAAAATTAACTGTTAACACAAAAACAAAAACGTATGACATTATTATTAAAGAAGGCTTGATAGCTGAAATTTTAGATTATCTTCAACAAGATAAGAAAAAATTTCTTATAACAAATAAAACTATAGAAAAATTGTATCCTGATTTAGTGAATAATTTTGAAAATAAAATTGTTATAAAAGATGGCGAAGAATATAAAAATTTTGAAACTTTTGAATTTATTATAAATGAACTTTTAAAAAGAAAAATTGAAAGAAAAGATTTAATCTTGGCCCTTGGCGGCGGAGTTGTGGGTGATTTGGCGGGGTTTGCGGCTGCAAGTGTTTTAAGAGGTGTAAATTTTGTTCAAATTCCAACAACATTATTAGCACAAGTAGATTCTTCAGTTGGCGGCAAAACAGGTTTTAACACAAAATACGGAAAAAATTTAATTGGCGCTTTTTATCAGCCGGAATCCGTTTTAATAGATACAAACTTTTTAAAAACTTTGCCTGTTAGAGAAATTAAAACAGGCTTAGGCGAAGTTGTTAAATATTCCTTCATTGAAAAAAACTGCAGCAATGATGAAAATATTCACCTTTCAAATTTTTTAAATGAAGCTGACCCAAATAACTTAGATTTTAAAGAAATTATTTATAGATCCGTTGCACTTAAAGCTTCCGTTGTTTCAAAAGATGAAAAAGAAGCAGGTTTAAGGGCGGTTTTAAACTTTGGGCACACTTTTGCCCATTCAATTGAAACAATTACAAACTATAAAAAATTCACCCATGGTGAAGCTGTTGCAATGGGCATGAAGCTTGCGTTTGAACTTTCTTATAATCTTAATTTTATAAATAAAGAATATTTTGATTATGCCTTTAATTTAATAGATAAATTTAACCTTGCGCCCATTTATAAAATTGAATGCGACAAGGATGAATATATTAGCATAATGAAATCCGATAAAAAGGTTTCAAATTCAAAAATAAGGCTTGTTTTGCCAATTTCAAAAGGCGAAGTTAAAATTTTTGATAATATAAAAGAAGATGAAATTAAAAAAGTTTTATAAAAAAAGGGGGTTAAATCAGCCCCCCTTTTTTTTTATTCAAATAAGCCCATTTTTTCGCCCAGTTCTCTTGTTCTTTCATCCACGCAAACGGGAATTTTTTTCATTCCTATATTCTTCATTGCAAAATACATGCAATGGTCGGGTTCATTTGTCATTTGAACAAAATCTACAAAAAGCGAATCATCGTTTAAACTGTCAGCGCCAAATTTTTCAACATATTCAATAGCGCCTCTTATTCCGCCTGCCATATTCGGGTTAAAAACAAGAGTGGGGGCAACAATGTCTTCTCCTGATTTTAAATTAAAATCGGCATCATTTTTAAAATATCTGTTGTAATCTTTTTCAACATGGTTATAATTGCCAACGGTTTGCTTTTGAACAAGTTTATCCAATTTTTCAACATCTGCCAAAACAATTTTTATTGAATCATTTGTTCTTTCGGGTTTAACCGTTCTTTTAATAATGTTGTTTGGGTCTAAAAGCTCGTCTTGGTTTAATTTTGTAAATTTAATTCCCGCATATTTGCAAAATGCTTCAATACGGTTGTCATATTCATCCGGTGAAACAATTGTTGCGGTTGAAGTAACTTCTTGGCCGTCAACAACAGGAATTTGGCTTTTTTTTGTATCATCGGTGAATTCCAATTTGGTTCTCATGCCTTGGCTTTCGCACCTGTTCATTAATTCAAAAAAATCTATAATGCCGTCATATTCTCTGTTATATACCTTATATGTTCCTTGAAACGAAATTGGGCTAATCATCATTTTCTCCTTTTTTATTGTAAGTTTATAATGCGTATGAAAAAAAATTTTTGCTAAATAAGTTATTGCTTATTCTCTTTGTTTGTAATATAAAAAACTTGTAGTAGTATTACTTTAAAAGGAGCCAAATTATGGTAAATGTAGCAATTAACGGCTTTGGTAGAATCGGCAGAAACACACTTCGTGCTGCTATCAAAGAAGGTATTTTTGACAAAATTAATTACGTTGCAATTAACGACCCGGGTTTAACACCTGCAAATGCTGCTCATGTTTTCAAATATGACTCAGTTATGGGCAAATTCGAAGGCACAGTTGAAGTAGCAGAAGATGGTCTTATCATCAACGGCAAAAAAATTAAATTCTATTCAGAAAAAGACCCTGCACAACTTCCTTGGAAAGAATTAAATGTTGAAGTTGTTGTTGAATCAACAGGTTTCTTTACAGATGCAACAAAAGCAAAAGCTCACTTAGACGCAGGCGCTAAAAAAGTTATCATTTCAGCTCCTGCTAAAAACGAAGACAAAACAATCGTTTTAGGCGTTAACGAAAATGAATATGATCCTAAACTTCATAACATCATTTCAATGGCATCTTGCACAACAAACTGCTTAGCACCTGTTGCTAAAGTTTTAGATAAAGAATTCGGTATCGTTAAAGGTTTAATGACAACCGTTCACTCATACACAGGTGACCAAAGAATCTTAGACGCCGGCCACAAAGACCCGAGAAGAGCAAGAGCAGGCGCTTTAAACATTGTTCCTACAACAACAGGTGCTGCAAAAGCTGTTGCTTTAGTATTACCTCAATTGAAAGGTAAATTAAACGGCTTTGCTATGAGAGTTCCTACACCTGACGTATCAGTTGTTGATATCGTTGTAGAAACAGAAAAACCTGTAACAGCAGAAGCAGTTAATGCTGCTCTTAAAGCTGCTGCAGATGGCAAAATCCTTTGCTACTCTGAAGAACCTCTTGTTTCATCAGATTACATCGGTTCAAGCCAATCTTCAACAGTTGACGCTGCTCTTACAATGACAATGGGCGACAACATGGTTAAAGTTATTTCTTGGTATGATAACGAATGCGGTTATTCAACAAGATTAGCTGAAACAACATTAATGGTTGCTTCAAAATTATAATTTTAACCTTAAATTAAATTATAGCCCTGCAATTAATTTTGCAGGGCTTTTTTAAAAATTGCCCGATTGTCTAATATTAAAATATTTTCTGTTTAGCTAGCATATTTCTTAGGTTTTTTAATAAGGAATTATATTATGCCAAGAAGTATGTATTTTGCATTTATTGCAGTGTTTTTCGGAATTATTTTGTGTGCCTTTTTAACTTCAAATAAGGGTGAAGATGTGGCACAAAGAGGCTGCTGTTCACACCACAGCGGGGTTTGCGGTTGTCAATACGGAAGAATTGTTTGTTGCGATGGCAGCTACAGCCCAAGCTGCACTTGTCACCATGATGACATTATGCCCGTTCCTAATATGTAATCTGAATTTTTTAAATTTTAAAAATTAAAAGTTTAGGCATAGATGGGACTTTGCATTCCATAAAGAATGCAAATGCCCGAATGGGCACATTCCCCACACATGTGGGTTCAAATTGTTTAAGGGGAAATTAAAAAGTTTAGGCATAGATGGGAAAAAGTTTAGGCAGGATGGGATTTGAACCCACATGCATTTTGCTGCGCCGGCTCCTGAAACCGGTGCGTCTACCGTTTCGCCACCTGCCCAAAAGTTTCTTTTATATTATAATAAAAACTTTAGCTTATCAACATTTTGCTTATTAACATATAAACTTTTTTGTTGTCTTTTTTATTGAAATAAATAACTTTTTCTTGATTTTTAAACCATAAAGATGTAAAAATAAATAAAAAGAGCTAAAAACAAAGGTAAAAATGTATAAAAGATTAAAGGAATTAAGGAAAAGTTTAAATGTACAGCAGGGTGAATTTGCAAAAAGTCTTGGAATTTTGCAGCAGCAATTAAGCAAATATGAAAGGGGCGAAAATAAGCCCTCTGCCGATTTTTTTCTTAAATTGATTGAAAAAACAAATGTTAATATGAACTGGCTTTTAACAGGCAAGGGCGATATGTTTGCTAAAAATTCAAACTCAAATACTCCGGATGCTGTTGAAATTATATATTACGAAAACCCCACCCTTATTGAAACAATAAAAAACCCTGTTATTACAAGCATTTGGATGGATAGAGAATTAATCCATGACGTTTGGCACAAACACGAAAAAAATTTAAGAACCCTGCAAATGCCGGGGGATACCATGGATGGCGGCGAAACGCCGATTAAAAACAAAGATATGCTGATTGTTGATATTTCAGATACAAACATTCAAGCAAGCGGCATTTTTGTTTACACCACAAAAAACGGCAGCTTGATTTTTGTAAACGGCATAAAACAATCGCCCGACGGAACATACAGGTTTTATTTCAGAAATTTAAACTATAAAGAAATTCATTATACTTTGGAAGATTTGGAAAAACTTGGTTTTAGGGTTATAGGAAGAGTTGTAAAAAATATTACAAGCAGTTTTTGTTAAAATAAAAAGGCAGAAAACTTTCTGCCTTGAATTAAATGTTTTTGTACAAATACACACTTTTTCATACTACATTTAACATTTAATCAGATAATTCCTCTTTATAAACTGTTACAAAGAAGTTATAATCACCCAAAGCTTCTTTATACATTTTCTGCATTGACGCTTCTTTTTTTGTTCCAACGCTTCTTTTGTATTGAAGATAGGCAAAACTAAGCATTGTTTTTTGGTATTCATGCGCTCTTTTTGCTTCTTCGGGCTTTAATTTAATGGGGAGAATGCGGGAATTTTCTTTGTTTTCATTAGCTTCCATTGCAATGAATTCTATTGTATCAGGTGAAAATTCTTTTTCTTTCGGGGCAAAATCGGCTTCTAATTCTATCCGGTTCGGCTCGTTTTTTACAAGTTGGGTTTTCATAAATAAAAACAGCCTTTCATAAACTAACTATTTAATCCTTTTAATCAAATATTCGACAATAAGCAAATAAAACTTTATTTTTTAATGTTCTTTTTTTTACATTTTTTTACATCCTTTGTCGGGCAATTTTTTTATAAAAAATGTTTTTATTAAATTAAGTCATAAATATTACGGGAAAGCACAGTTTATAATTATGTCAGCGTATGAAAATGTAAGTTTCACGGGCTTTTTGCCTGATGAAAATTTTTCTGAAATAGAATTTTCCAAACTTGTTGAATTGAAAGAAAAAATTGATTTTAAATTAAGAAGTTTGGAAGCAAAAATTAAAATGGCAAATTTTACCGAAAAAATCATCAGGGATGAAAAATCTTGCAAACACATAAAGGGTGCAATATATTTTAGCCCAATGAATTTGTATTAAACCGAATATGGCCAATCGGGCAGTTTGCTGTTTGCTTTTTAAAATAATTTAACAGCACAATTTTTTTGTGTTAATATCAGCATGTAAATATAAATGGATAGGAGAAGCCAAAAGTGTCTTCCGAAAATGCTGTTTTACATGATATAGGAAAAATTGTGCAGGTTATAGGCCCTGTTGTTGACGTTGAATTTTCATCGGGTGATTTGCCTGAAATATATGATGCCCTTCAAATTGTGGCAGATGATGGCACTAAAACAACGGTTGAAGTTCAGCAGTTGTTGGGGCAAAATGTTGTAAGGTCTGTTGCAATGAGCTCAACCGATGGCCTAAAAAGGGGAATGAAGGTTATTAATACAAAAGAACCTATTAAAGTTCCCGTTGGCGATGGCATTTTAGGAAGAATATTAAATGTTTTGGGCGAGCCTGTTGATAATATGGGCGATGTGAGGGCAGAAAATTATGTTCCTATTCATAAACCTTCGCCAACTTTAACAGAACAAAACACAAATGTTGAAATTTTAGAAACGGGCATTAAAGTTATCGACCTTTTAATTCCTTATCAAAAAGGCGGTAAAATTGGGCTTTTTGGCGGTGCCGGCGTTGGCAAAACAGTTCTTATTATGGAATTAATTCACAATATTGCGCTTGAACATTCCGGTGTTTCTGTTTTTGGCGGTGTAGGCGAAAGAACACGTGAAGGAAATGACCTTTACAATGAAATGAAAGAATCAGGCGTTATAGATAAAGTTGCGCTTATATACGGGCAAATGAACGAACCGCCGGGAGCAAGAATGAGAGTTGGTTTATCAACCCTAACTTGTGCCGAATATTTTAGAGATGTTAAACACCAAGATGTACTTCTTTTTATAGATAACATTTTTAGGTTTGTTCAAGCAGGCAGCGAAGTTTCCGCACTTTTAGGAAGAATGCCTTCTGCTGTTGGTTATCAGCCAACGCTTGCTCAAGAAGTGGGCGAATTGCAAGAAAGAATTACATCTACTAAAGACGGTTCAATTACATCTGTTCAAGCAATTTATGTTCCTGCGGATGACTTAACAGACCCTGCACCTGCAACAACATTTACTCACCTTGATGCAAGCACGGTTTTATCAAGAAATATTGCATCTCTTGGCATTTACCCTGCTGCAGACCCTCTGGAATCAAGCTCTCGTGCGCTTGACCCTAATATTGTGGGTGTTGAACACTACAGTGTTGCAAAAAAAGTGCTTGAAATTCTTCAAAAATATAAAGACCTTCAAGATATTATTGCAATTTTGGGTATGGATGAATTATCTGAAGAAGATAAATTAACCGTAAACCGTGCAAGAAAAATTCAAAAATTCTTGTCGCAGCCATTCTTTGTTGCAGAACAATTTTCAGGTAATAAAGGCGTTTATGTTAAACTTGAAGATTCAATTAAGGGCTTTAGGGGCATTATTGAAGGCGAATATGACAATATACCGGAACAAGCCTTCTATATGGCAGGCACAATTGAAGATGTTCTTGAAAAAGCAAAAGTTGCTTGTTAATGAGATTGAATATGACAGATAAAAATATCAAATTAAAAATAGTAACCCAAAATAAAATTGTATATGAAGGCGAAGTTGATGCTTTTTATACAGATACCTTAGATGGCAGAATAGGCTTATTGCCAAACCATATACCAATTACAAGCGTGCTTGAAATTGGCGTTACCAAGGTGATTAAGGCAAATGAACCCACCTATATTACAACAATGGGCGGCATTATGCATTTTAAAGACAATGAAGCAGTTATATTGACAGACATTGCAGAATTGGGGCAAGATATTGATGAGGTTCGTGCAAAAGAAGCGTATGAAAGAGCAAAGGCCAAACTGGAATCAAGAAAAGATAAAATGGCTGTTTTAAAAGCACAAATTGCGCTTAAAAAAGCAATAGCAAGAATTTCTGCAACAAACAAACATTTTTAAAAAGTATGAAATTTAAAAAAATCTTATTTTTATTTGTAATATCGCTTTTTTTCTTTAAGGGTGCAATTGCAGCTGAATTAACCCCCCAAGAAAGAGTTGCAAGACAAAGCATTTTATATGCAACAGGAAGCAATTATTTAGAAAATGCATATTATACGGGCGGCAAAATTTTAAGATGGAATAAAAGCGAATTCCCGATTAAAGTTTATGTGGAAAATTCTGTTAATGCCCCAAATTATTATACATACGCTTTTATAAGGTCTGTTTTAATTTGGCAGGTTGCCCTTAAAGATGTTCTTTCAATTAAATTTGTGAATAATGAAAGTGAAGCAAACATTGTTTTTAAAGTTGTGAACAATAATAAATATATAAGGCAAATTAAACAAGATGATTCCCACACCCTTGGATATACAAGCCCGACAATTAAAAAAGGCAAACTTGTTAAAATGTATATTTATATTTACGACAGGGGCAAAGACGGCAAATATTATGACCCTTACCGTGTTTTAAACATTTCTATCCATGAATTTGGCCATGCGCTTGGAATTGGCGGCCATTCAAACGATTCTTCAAGCATAATGTATCCTTTAATGAATCCTGACAAAGAAAAAAAATCCGGCTTTATTTCAAGAACGGATATAAACACGGTAACTCTTTTATATAAAGTTGTTCCGGATATTACAAACGGTGACAAAACAAAAGAAAAAGGGAATATCAGGGCGGAAATTCTTTTGGGAGATGAAGATGAAAGAGAAGCCATTGCAATTAAACAAGCGCTTGATGAGGTTAAAATAAAACCGACAGATTGTTTTTCTTGGCTTAAATTGGCCGTTTTATATGAAGACAGAAAAGAATATGATAAAATGTTTGAATATATAAAAAAGGCTGAACCATTGGCAAAAACAAAAGAAGAATTATATTCAACCTATGTTGCATATTCATATTATTATTACGCCAAAAAAGACAAGAAAAATGCAAAAGCATACCTTGCAAAGGCTCTTGCAATTAAAAACGATGGCAGCCTAAAAACTCTTGAAAGGTTTATAAATTTATTAAGATGAAAAAAAATATTTATGTTATAATTTCATGATGACAAATATAAAGGAGAGAAATATGGACAAATACGTTTGCACAGCTTGCATGTGGGTTTATGACCCCGCAGAAAACAACAATGTTGCTTTTGAAGATTTGCCCGAAGATTATGTTTGCCCTGTTTGCGGCGTAGGCAAAGATATGTTTGAAAAAAGCGAAGACTAATTTTTGTTTAGGAGGATTTAATATGAAATTTGTATGTACAGTTTGCGGTTATGTATATGAAGGCGATAAAGCACCTGAAAAATGCCCTCTTTGCGGTGCAACAACATTTAAAGAAGTTCAAGAAGGCGCAAAAACATATGCTTGCGAACATGTGGTAGCATCAACAGAAGGCATTGACCCTGTTGTTGTTGAAGGTTTAAAAGCAAACTTCAACGGCGAATGCATGGAAGTTGGCATGTACCTTGCTATGAGCAGACAAGCAGAACGTGAAGGCTATCCTGAAATTGCAGAAGCTTATAAAAGATATGCTTTTGAAGAAGCTGAACATGCTGCAAAATTTGCTGAACTTTTAGGTGAAGTTTTAACATCTTCAACTAAGAAAAACCTTGAAATGAGAGCAGAAGCAGAACATGGCGCTTGCGAAGGCAAACTTGAAATTGCAAAAAGAGCTAAAGAATTAGGTTATGATGCAATCCATGATACGGTTCATGAAATGGCAAAAGACGAAGCTCGCCATGGAAGAGGCTTTGACGGTTTGTTAAAAAGATATTTTAATTAATAAAATTAAAATAATCAAAATGCCTCTATTTATTAGAGGCATTTTTTATTGCTTATAATAATGTGCTAAAAATATACAAAAATGCCCCATAATGTTCATTATGTTGCATTCAAGTTCT
>ULUL01015823.1_pt1 | contig 13214 bp, 14 predicted proteins | sample 1958481 | NCBI WGS metagenome assembly ULUL01 (sample SAMEA4835759, study PRJEB28245) | human gut metagenome | biome: gut microbiome; material: fecal sample | place: Denmark | collected 2008 | reverse complement strand
GAATATACAATAGCTGAACAGGAGCAGAAACGTTATATTGCAGATGGCTATGATATTGTTGATGATAAGGGCAACATTATAGCTTATGGAAGAGGCAAGACTGTTCCATATGAAAAGTATAAGAAGGTACTTGATGAACTTAATGCACTCAAGGCAGAAAAGGCAGAAACAGTTGATTTAACAGCTATGACAGTTGAAGAATTAATCGCATATGCAAAAGACAATAATATAGACATAGGACAGGCATCAACACAGGAAGGCATTTTAAAGAAGATTAAAGCTTCCAGGGAAGCGTGAGCCTATGGTATATGCAAGCAAAGAACAATATTTGAGTGAGCATAACATTATTCCGGATGAGCAGATAACTAAAAGGTTAAAGCAGGCGAGCCGTCATATCGACTCGCTTACTTTCAATCGTATAGTCGCGAGAGGTTTTGAAGGTCTGACAGAGTTCCAGCAGGCAATAATCATAGATGTATGTTGTGATATGGCCGATTTTGAGTATGAGAATGAAGACATGATTAATTGTGTCTTGCAGAATTATGCTGTAAATGGAGTATCTATGCAGTTTGGCAGCAGTTGGAATGTTCTTGTACAGAATGGAATTGCCATAAAGCGGGACATATATCAGTTGCTTTGTCAGACGGGACTTTGTAGTCTTGTGTTGGGGGTGTAAGCATTTGAAATATCCATGTTTAGTGTTAAAAAGTATGTGTAAGACAGAAATACACGTAGAGATAGAATGTGAAGGCAGAAATGTTTATGGAGAACCTTTTGAACCTGTTATATGGGATGGTTTATGTAACTATCAGGACAGCGGTAAGACGGTATTAACAGCAGAAAAGGTGCTTATACAGCTTGAAGGCTGTGCTTTGATACCAGGAGATATTGCACCGGAGCTTCCTGTTATTACTAAAGGTGATATAACGGTGTTCGGCGTAACAAGGCATATATACAAGGGTACGAAGTGCCGTAATCCGGATGGTACAGTTAATTATGTAAGATTGGATGTGATGTAATGGCAAAGAATGTTAAGTCAATAGTTAAGCTTAATATGCCAATGCTGAAAAGACTTACGGCAGCAGCACAGGTGTCATTAGTACAGACAGCAGAAGCAATACATACTAATGTAGTTCAAAGTCAGGTAATGCCTAGAGATACAGGTACATTACAGAATGAGAGCACATTTGTATACACACAGGATATTACTAATGGCAAGGTAGAACTTATATCAAACACGCCTTATGCGAGAAGATTGTACTATCATCCAGAATATAACTTCCATCAGAAACCGTGGACTGATGATGCAGGTAAGAAACATGAAGGTAATGAAAATGCTAAAGGCAGGTGGCTTGATGACTACATAAAAGGTGGTAAAAAGCAGAATTTTGCACCTAAAGCATTTGAAAAGTTTTATAAAAAGAATGCGGGGTTATGATGTTAGGAATAGGTGATGTAAGAGATTATATAGCAGGTCTTGGTATTGCAGACAATACTAACGTGTATTGCGGCAAATTAGACGACAAAAAGAATAAGAGCATAGGTGTTTACAATAATAACAAGCAAAGACCTGTGCAGATGGCGGTAGGCGGCTTAAATAACAGCTCTTATCGTGTTAAGTCTGTAAGTATATTGGTCCACTGGAATACCAGTGTTAGAGACACAGAGAAGACAGCAGAACAGCTCTACAATATGCTTAGGGATATGAACCATATCACAATCAACGATACTAAGGTGTTCTTCACTAAAATGCTGGTTGATGAGCCTGTGGATGTAGGAACAGATGATAATGGTATCTTTGAGAGTGTAATAGAATTAGATATTTATTATGAAAGGTAGGTAGAAGTATGGCACAGAATACTAAATTAGCCGGATATAATGCGGGTGCTACTCCGCTTGAAGGTGTAAATCCAGTACATACAATTCAGTTCGGAATTTGTATCACGGGAAGAAAAAAATCAGATACTCCAGAAACGATAGAAACTAAAGTGGTGAGAGATGCGGAAAGTCTTAGCATTTCAGTTGATGGAACTATTGAAGAATGGAATCCAATGGACCAGGCAGGCTGGGTTAGACGTCTTATGACAGGAAAATCGCTTGGAATGTCAATGGGTGGTAAACGTAACTATGGAGATGAGGGAAATGACTATGTGGCAGGTCTTGCTTACAAAACAGGGCAGGACTGTAACTCGTGGGTGTCTATTATATTTCCGAATCTTGATCAGCTTCTTATTCCTGCAGTCATCAATGTAACATCACTTGGCGGTGATTCTACAAGTATTGATGCACTTGAGTGGGAAGCACAGTCAGATGGAAAACCAACATATATTGAGTATAGCCCAGAATAAGGAGATGAAAAATAATGGCAAATAAAACAGATTTTCAGGTAGTAGATATTTCAATGAAGATTACAAATCAGTTACCAAAGGTAATCATTACAGATGAGATTATGGTTACTGTAAATAACAGAAAAAATAATATTCTTAATATTCAGGCAATGGCACAGGAATTTGAGAAGAAAAAGGGAGATGAGATGGCATTTATGACAAAGGGGCTTGAGATGCTTGTAGGAGCTTCTGCAACAGCTAAAATTGAAGAGATGGATTTACCGCTTCCTGAATATAAGATGCTGTATGAGACAATAATGGGAGTCGCTACAGGAACATACGGAGAGGAACAGACACCCTCAAAGTGAGACATACTATGATCTATGGGATGACTGGGAACTGATAGAGTCAAGCTTCCTGTCACAGTATGGTATAAGATTACGTGCAGATGATGATATGTCATGGTCTGAATTCTGTTCTTTATTATCAGGAATAATGCCTGAAACACCACTTGGAAGAGTTGTGAGCATACGTGCAGAAAAAGATCCGAAAATTATTAAGAATTTTACAAAAGAGCAAAAGAAGATTCGTAATGACTGGATTATAAGAAGAAATAAAAAGTTAATGAAAAATCCAAAAGCGTATAATGAATATTGGAATAATTTCCAAAAATGGGCTAAAGCTGCTTTCTCAAAGTAGAGAGCAGCTTTTTTAATGCCAGAAAGGAGATAATATGTCAGATGTAGTAGGTCAGATAGCTCTGGAACTTGGCATAGACAGTTCGCAGATAGTTAAACAGCTTACAGGTGCTTCTAATAAAGCATCTAAACAAGCAACATCCATATTCTCCGGTATGGGAAAGAAGATAGCTGGGGCTTTAAGCATTGCAGCATTGGCTAAATTCACAAAAGATTGCATAGAAGTCGGTTCTAATGTAACAGAAGTACAGAATGTTGTAGATACGGCATTTAAGGATCTTGCGGGTTCGGCAGATGAATGGGCTTCTAATGCCATGACAAACTTCGGATTGTCGGAATTGTCAGCCAAAAAGTACATGGGTGTGTTTGGCCAGATGAGTAATGCTATGGGTATTACCGGACAAGCAGCACTTGATATGGCTGAAAATGTTACTGGATTAACTGGTGATGTTGCATCATTTTACAATCTTAGTACGGATGAAGCATATACAAAGCTGAAATCTATCTGGACAGGTGAAACGGAAACACTCAAGGACTTAGGTGTTGTCATGACTCAGACTAACTTAGACCAATATGCTCTTAATAACGGTTTTGGTAAGACTACCGCCAAAATGACAGAGCAGGAAAAAGTAATGCTGCAGTATCAGTATGTTACGAGTGCTTTATCCAATGCCACAGGAGACTTTGTTAAGACACAGGATTCCTGGGCGAATCAGACAAGAATATTATCACTCAGATTCGAACAGTTAAAGGCTTCTCTTGGTAAAGGCTTCATAGCATTGTTTACACCTATCTTGCGAGGCTTTAACAGCTTGTTGGCAGGATTACAGAAGGTTGCCGATGGTTTTGCAAACTTTGTGCAAATGCTTACAGGAGCAGATGTGTCAACTTCTATGGGTTCGATAAGTTCGGATATAGCCGGTATAGGAGATGATGCATCTAGTGCGGCGGATAATGTAGGTGATATAGGAAGTGCAGCCAAGAAGACTGCTAAAGATATAGAGAGGTCACTTGCAGGCTTCGACCAGATAAATAAGCTGACAGAGCCAACAGATGATAGTTCTGATTCAAGCGGTAGTACAGGTGGAACATCTTCAGGAATCAGAAGCGTTGACCTTGTACCAGATGTGAGTGGAAGTACATCTAATGTTTCTAGTGCAATATCTGATATGGCAGATAAAGTCAAGAAAGCATTAGAGCCACTTAAAGCAATATCCTTTGATAATCTGATAACATCTCTTGATAACATTAAGAGAGCTGCACAACCATTAACAGATAAGTTGTTCGCTGGATTGGAATGGGCTTATTACAATATATTTGTTCCTTTGGCTAAGTGGACTATAGAAGATTTGCTTCCGGCATTTCTTGATGTATTAGCAGGCTGTTTAGATGTACTGAATAGTGCGTTAGATGCATTGAAGCCATTGTGGATGTGGGCTTGGGATAATTTCCTTGAGCCTGTGGCGAGTTGGACTGGTGGAGTGATTGTTGATGTTCTGAAAGGATTGGCATCTGCATTAGAGGGTATATCTGATTGGATAAAGGATAATCAAGGTCCATTTGATGCAATCGTAGTTACTATAGGAGCATTTGCAGCAGCTTGGAAAGCGGTAGATTTAGCAAAATTTCTTATGAAAGCTGGTGGTGTTGTTGGGATTATAAATAAGCTGAAAAAGGCAATAGAAGCGTGCACGGTAGCAAAGCTTAAAGATAAGATAGAAACTATTCAGTTATGTGCTATGTATGCAAAGGATTTTGTTAAAAGTGTAGGACAGACAATAGCAAAATTATCTTCATCTGCTGTAGCATGGGTAAGTGATACAGCCGTAAAAGTAGCAGATACAACCGCAACGGTAGCACATACAGCGGCAACATGGCTTGCAACAGCAGCCACAACCGCATTTGGCGTTGCAATGACGGTTCTGACAAGTCCGATAACATTGGTTATTGCGGCATTGGTCGCATTAGGAGTTGGAATTTATGAACTTGTAAAACATTGGGATGTTGTGAAAGAAGCGGCCGGAATATGCTGGGATTGGATTGTTGGAAAATGGAACTCTGCAGGGGAGTGGTTCGCAGGTGTTTGGGAAAATATAAGGTCAGCATTTTCTTCATTTGATAATTGGCTACAGAATATTTTTAACATAGATTTTTCAGATAGCTTCGGCTTTATAGGCGATATAATGAATGCTTATTTGCAAAATGTTTCTAATATATTTGGTGACGTAAAGCAGATATTTGGTGGATTGATTGACTTTATTGCTGGGGTATTTTCAGGTGACTGGTCAAGAGCCTGGAATGGTATTGTGGATGCCTTTGGTGGAATATTCTCTTTAATTGCAGACATAGCCAAAGGACCTATTAATATGGTAATCGGACTTATAAATGGTATGCTTGATGGATTAGAAAGTGGTATTAACTGGATAGTCCGTAAGATAAATGGATTAAGCTTTGATGTACCTGACTGGGTACCGGTTATAGGTGGTGACCATTTCGGGTTTGATTTGCCGGAAGTTGGTTTTGGTAGCATTCCATACCTTGCACAGGGCGGTTATGTAAAGCCAAACACTCCACAGCTTGCCATGATTGGTGATAACAAACATCAAGGTGAAGTTGTTGCACCTGAGGATAAATTGCTTGAAATGGCACAAAAGGCAGCAGATATGGCTTCAAGTGCCGAACTTTTGGCAGAGGCTATAAGTATTCTTAAACAGATACTTAGGATTCTTGAAACATTGGATCTTGATATACAGCTTGACGGGAAGAGCCTTAAAAAGTATGTGGTAGATAAGATTAACGAGCATACAAAAGCAACAGGGAAATGTGAGATTATAACATAAGGATGTGATGAATTGATACTTGAGTGTGATGGACAGGAGCTTCCGGCTCCTGTCTCTCTCAAAGTGGATGATGAGATATTATGGTCTTCCGCTACAGGACGTACACTTGACGGAACAATGTTGGGTGATGTTGTCGCTGAAAAGAAGACCTTATCTATTAATTGGGGAATATTGCAGGAATCAGAGCTTATGATAATAAAAAATAAGTTGATTGCCGGATTTTTCCCGATAACATTCCATGATGACGGGCAGGACATAACAATACCAACTTATAGGGGAACACTTAGCAAAGAGCAGATAGGCAGACTTGACGACGGTATATTTTATTACAGAAGTGCAAGTGTTCAGATTATACAGCAGTAATATAGGAAAGGAATCAGAAAATGAAACAGACAATGAGAATTAAAACGGTATACGAGAAATTAAGTCAATTGCATGAGATAAATAAACATTTTCCGGTAAAATTAAGCTATGCGATTGCAAAAAACATAAAAACATTAGCGTCAGAGGCACAAAATGCAGACGAATTAAGAGCAAAAATTTTAAAAGACAGATGTTTAAAAGATGATGAGGGAAGACCGGTTGTAAAAGATGGGGCTTATCAGTTTGATTCTGATGAAATCAAGGAAAATACAATTAAAGAAATTGGTGAGATTAATGATACAGAGGTTGAGATTGAACTCATGCCATTGTCGCTTGAATTGATCGAAACATGTGACAGTGGGGACTATGACAGTATTTCTTTAAAAGAAATGGAGACGCTTGAATTTATGATACAGGAGTAATGTATGTATAGTGAAGTTTCAGAAGAATTTATAAATACAATAAGAAGTCCTTCAAGAACATTTAATGCACGATTAAAGATTAACGGCAAATGGTATAGCACCGGGTTAAAAAAGATGACGTATGAGAATTCTTCAAGCAGTGAAGAGTCGTTACAACTCGGTTCGGCAGTTTCGGCTAAAATAGAGCTTACAGTTGCAAAGATAGACGAGCTTTTTGAAAATACAGAGATTTCAGTAGAAATCGGATTAAAACTGCAAGGTGGTGCATATGAATATGTTCCGGTTGGAATATTTACGGCAGAGCATCCTACGAATGATGAAAATTCAACGACATTTACAGCATACGACAGAATGATAAAAACAACAGGGATATACATATCAGATTTATCATATCCTGCGAAAGCAAAAGATGTATTGAATGAAATTAGTGTTCAGTGCGGGGTTCTGATAGATACCTCAGGTATTGATGTTGTTATTGAAAAAAGACCTGAAGGTTATACATGCCGCGAGATGATAGGTTATATAGCTTCACTTGTCGGAGGCTTTGCTTGTGTGAACAGAATAGGAACTATAATTATAAAATGGTATGAGCAAACAGATTTCAAACTTGATTTATCACGAATCATGACATTTGAAAAAACAGAGAGCAATTATCATTTAGATTATTTAACAGCCAATATAGACAATTCAAATTCATACACAGCAGGAGGCGGAACGCTCGGTGTAACATTTGATAATCCATTTATGACATCTTCAGGCCTTGAAGATGTATATAATAAAATAAAAGGATTTACATACAGAGAAGTTGAATTAAAAGCACCTGCGGATATACGACTAGATGTATGGGATATTATAACGGCAGCAGTTAATGGCGTTGAGTATAGTGTGCCAGTTATGAATATAGTATATGAGTATGACGGCGGAATGTCTATGACTGTAAAATCATTCGGAAAAACAGAAGTTGAGACAAGCACAGATTTCAAAGGTCCGACATCAAAAGCAGTTGAAAGAATGTATTCGGAACTTATTACAACAAAAGAACTTGTTGCTAAAAAAGTAGATGCTGAATGGGTAAAAGCGAATACAGTTACATCTGAGAAGGTAATTTCAATAGAGGCTGATATATTAAGCATAAAAAATAATTATTTGCAGACAAATGAAGCTGATATAAAATACGCAACAATCGAGAAGCTTGACGGTGTAGAAGGAAAGTTTGAAGATTTTTATGCAAAAGATTTTGAATCCGCCGTATCAAAAATTAATGACTTAACCGTCGAAGTAGAAAAGGTAAATACTATAATGTTCGGCTCTGCATCAGGTGGAAGCCTTACAACGGAGTTTAGCAACAGCATTGTAGCAAATATCGGTGATGCACAGATAAAATCAGCAATGATAGAAAGTATAGCCGCAGATAAGATTATGGCTCTCGACCTTAATACAACTAAATTTAAAGTTCACAGCGAAAATGGTATGTCATATTGGCAAGATAATACAATTATTATCAAAGATACTGACAGAATAAGAGTTCAGATAGGTAAAGACGCTAATTCAGACTATAACATGTATGTCTGGGATAAAAATGGCAATCTGATGTTTGACGCTTTGGGACTTACTGAAAAAGGCGTTACAAGGAAAGTTGTTCGTGATGATATTGTTCAAGATAATGCAAATATTAATGCAAATAAACTGGATATAGAAAGCCTTTTTAATGTCATTAATGAAGACGGAAGCCATACGTTGAAAAGCGGTAAGATTTATGTTGATGCGAACAAACAGACGCTTGATGTTGCGTTTAAGAACATGACTACGAATGTTACGAATTTGCAGAAGTCTGTAACAACGCAGGGAACACAGCTTACTGCTGTTCAAGGACAGATTTCGAGTAAAGTTTGGCAACAGGATATATCAACGGCTGTAAATAATTTGCAGATTGGTGGAAGAAATCTTTTTCAAAATACAGGTTATACAAAGGGAGATTTGTACTTAGGGTGGTATCAGACCACAACAACGGTTCACAAAGATGAAATTGTAGAAGATAATGCTACCCTTTCAGGGAAGGCTCGTAAGATAACATATGTAGAAGCTGGCTCACAGGGAGCCTACATTGATATTCCCACAAGCTTAAAAAGCAAAAAGAATTTACAAAAAAAGGTATATACACAATCTTGCTTATTAAAAGCGAATAAAGCAATATCTGTAACGTGGGGAAACAGCAGTCCGGGATTTAATAAAAGCACAGTGAATGTTTCAACAGAATGGCAGAAATTTGAGATAAAAACTACAGTTGTTGTAAATTATGTATTCAGTAAGTTGACGGAATTTTTTGTGTCAAATGCGACGGCAGGAACGGAGTTATATATCGCGGACTACAAATTTGAAGAAGGAGAATTTGCAACTCCTTGGACACCAGCTCCCGAGGACACAGATAGTTCAATTTCCGCAGTAGATACAAAAGTTACGAAGATAAGCAATCAGTACACGTCTTTAAATCAATCTTTAACAAGTCTTACTGCAACCGTAAACAGCAATACAACAAAGATAAGCAAAAAAGCAGACGGAAGCACAGTTACAGCTTTACAGGCGAATGTTACAGCTTTGACCGCAGATTTAAGCGGATTTAAAACAAATGTAAGCGAAACTTATACAAGTAAAAAAGAATTCAGTGACTTGAAAATTGGCGGGAGAAATCTTTTGTTAAATACAGCAGATTTAACAAAGTGGACGACAGAATCAGGAGTTACTGTTGCTAAAGATACAGATGGATATTTTAAGATTTACGCGGCACATAGTGACGGCTGGTGGAGTTGTCAGCAAATGGTTACAATTGAGCCTGGCACAACTTATATGTTGTCTGGCTACACTAAATCAGGTACAAAAACAGGACTTATTAATATTAGATATTACAAAAGTGGAAAAGCTTATACGCTTTTACAAAAAAATGTTGCTGGAAGATTTGCAACAAAATTAGAAATTCCGGCAGACGCTGATTCCGAAATTCAAGTATCACTAGGATTAAAGCCAACTTCAAGCGGAGATTATACGTACTTCAAATTGCCAAAGCTCGAACTTGGTGATAAAGCCACAGACTGGTCTCCAGCACCGGAAGACACAGATAAAAAATTTACAGAATACAGTACGACAACGCAAATGAATTCTGCTATAACGCAATCCGCAAATTCTGTATTAACTACAGTAAGCTCTAATTATGCTACAAAGGCTAGCTTAGAGGTAAAAATAGACAAAGACAAGCTGATAAGCGAAATTAATGCAAGTGCAGATGTTATAACGCTTAAATCGAACCGATTTGTATTAGACAGCACTAATGCAAAGATTGCGGCAGACGGAACTGTAAATTTTGTTCAGGGTACTATTGCAGGGTGGAATATTTCTTCAACAAGATTAAGCGGTTCTGCCGGACTGTATGGTATATCACTTAATAAGCCAGCATCAACATCAACAAAAGTTATAAATATTAATCATATAGACACGACAGCGGCGGTAACATACGTAGATGATTTTTACGTTCGAGCGGATGGATATACATATATCCCAGATGGGTATCTGTCTACAAAAAATCACAGTGTTGGTGGTAAAGGGATTGAAATCTACGAGAGCCAAATTAAATTCTATTCGTGGACGGATAAAGATAACTTTACAGGTAAAATTTACACATCATACATTGACGGTGGAAACAGTGGTTCTCAAAACAAAAGGCAAGCGTTAGTTATTTGTTCAGATTTTAATGACGAACTTCATCTTGATTACAGTGATGAGAACAGAAAAATTTATACAGCTATTGTGATTGATCAAAATGCAGACCACAAGATTCATATGCGTGTGCCAACGGTATATCACACAGAGATACAATCTTACAATGACGAAAACTATCCTGTGACCGTTAATTCAAATTTTTCAGTCGGCAAAAAAGGAACTGAAAAAATTGCACGTTTTTGGTGCTACAATGGCGGCGATACAACAAAAAGCATAAGAATATTTAATGCCGGTGAAGAAGCAGGACGATACGTAAATAACTGTGAGCTTTCTCTGTGGGGAACAGGTAGAGTTCAATACAATTGGTATGTAAACGGCACTATTTACGGAAATGTATCAAGCGATTCAGACAAAAATATAAAAAAAGATATTCAGGCTCTTGATATTGAAGATTCAGCACATTTTATTTACAGCCTAATTCCGTCAGAGTTCCGTTTCAAAAACGGAACGTCAAACCGCTTGCACCATGGCTTAATCGCACAGGAAGTTAAGGAATCAATGGGAGACGATGACTGGGGGTTGTTTATAGACAAAAAAGTAGATGACGAAAATTATAACGAGATAGCTATAAATGAGCTGACAGGTGAGCAGACACAGCTTATGACAGCACGTTACAGTTTGAGATATGACGAGCTTATAGCCGATTTAATAGCGACAGTACAAAGTTTGAACAACAGGCTTAAAGCATTAGAAAAGTAAGAAAGATAGGTGTAAATATGTATAATGATTCCTCATAGACGCGAAAGCGTCTTTTTTTAATACAAAAATTTTAAAGTTGCACCGGTGCAACACATTGGCAATAAGGACAGCATATTAATGTTAGGAGAACATTTATGACAGAGGCAATAATAACAGCTGTTGTCACATTAGTTGTTTGTCTTGTAAATAACTATGTAATGCACAACAAGACAATAACGATGATTGACTATAAGCTTTCAGAGCTTACAAAGCGAGTTGATAAACATAATAATGTTATCGAACGCACATTTAAACTTGAAGAACTGACCGCTCTTCAGGAAGAAAAAATCAAGGTCGCAAATCACAGAATTGAAGATTTGGAAAATTTAGAAAAGAAAGGTTAAAAAGGTGACTAAAATGGATTTAACTAATTATGTAACTGTTTTACCCATCGTTGTAATCTGCTATTTGGCAGGTATGGGCTGTAAAGCATGGAGTAAGATTCCTGATAAACTGATTCCAGTAATTGTCGGAACAGTTGGCGGCATCATTGCAATTCCGGCGATGTACATAATGCCGGAGTTCCCGGCAAAAGATGTTATTACAGCAATAAGCGTAGGAATATGGTCGGGTCTTGCATCTACAGGTGTAAATCAGGTTTATAAGCAGATAAAAGAAAATTAATCAAAAGGCTGTGGCAAAGATGCCGCGGCCTTTAACAAAATAATAAGAAAAGAGGATAAATAATATGAGATTTGGAATTGATATTTCAAGATGGCAGGGAATGTATGATTTTGAACAGGCAAAAAAAGAGGGGATTGAATTTGCAATCTTCAGATGCGGCGGAGCAGACGATAAGAATATCGGCATGTATTACGATTCGACATATCGAAGAAATTATGCAGAATGTGCGAGAGTTGGAATTGCAAGAGGTGTTTACTATCTCTTAGACGCAGAATCTACAGACGAGGCGGCAGAACAGGCACGCCACTGCCTTTCACTTGTCGAGGGAATGAAGCTGCAGCTTCCTGTATTTGCCGACGTTGAGGGAGAGGCTCTTGACGCTGATAATCTTACAGAGATTATTAACAGATTCTGTGAGGTTATAAAAGAAGCCGGCAATGATGCAGGCGTATATGCTTCTGCAAGTCCGTTAATTAATCTGATTGATGTCAAGGCAATCAAGGAAGCCGGCAATGATGTATGGTGTGCGTCATACACAGCAGAAAAGCCGCAAATCGGTGTAGACATAGACATTTGGCAGTATGGCGGCGGCTCTGATAACTTTATCAGAGATGTGAGTGTTGCAGGGCAGGCTGTAGACCAGAACTTTGCTTATAAGGATTATGATTTTAATGTTGCTCCGGAGCAGACAGATGATATACTTGACAACGAAACACCTGACAACAACATTGACACAAATAAATATAATAGTGTTAAGGTAAGGTTTACAGGCGAGACAGATATTTACGGCACATATATCACAGCATGGCACAATGAAGACGGATATGATGTAGAAAGTTATAACGGCGAGACAATGCGACTGACACATGACGGAGTTGTATTTGCGGTAGTAAGAGAGTCAGATGTTGAAGTTATTGGCTCTGCAGCTTCCGGAAATGACAATGCTATAAAAAACGGCGACAGTGTAAGATTTATAGGAAATGTAGATGTTAATGACACAGCATTAAAGATATATGATAGAATATACAGAGCAGAAGACATTGCAGATGGAACTGTGGTTCTTATGTTTGATAATGATGTATATGCAAGAGTATATATTAGTGATGTAGTTGCAGCAGATTCTGCACAGCCAGCTGAAAGTGAACCTGTAAGACAGGAAGAAAGAACAGCTACAGTAGAGCCGGGTGGTTCTTTCTGGCAGATTGCAAACGACTACTTGGGAGACGGAAACAGAGCGGCGGAGCTGGCAGAGTACAACAATATGACGCTTGAAAGCGGATTGTATGCAGGCATGGTTTTGAGATTGCCACAATAAATATGTTGGTAGTCAAATGGTAGTCAGATAAAATAAGAATCCAGCATTTAAGCGGCTTTTAGATATATAAAAAAATCACTCGTAATGAGAAGGTCGCCGGTTCGATTCCGGCTGGT
>ULUL01065906.1_pt1 | contig 13224 bp, 15 predicted proteins | sample 1958481 | NCBI WGS metagenome assembly ULUL01 (sample SAMEA4835759, study PRJEB28245) | human gut metagenome | biome: gut microbiome; material: fecal sample | place: Denmark | collected 2008 | reverse complement strand
AGCTGCGCAGATAGGAAAACAGCATCGGGTAGAAGCTGCCCCTGCCCACAATTCGGAAGCAATATGCCAGTATCACGGCAAGTACAGCGATGCCGCTTGTTATGATAGTGTTCTTTTTCTGCTTGGTCATAAACAGGCCCCATTTCGCCTTCATCTGCAGTTTGATATACTAACTCAGTATAAAGTATATCATAAAATTTCCGTTTTTTCAACCGCCCCCTTGCAACGCTTTTCTACATCCAACGCCTTCACATCAATACCAATATGACCAATCGCTTGGACCGCATCTGTATGGAAAAGAGCACCGTGCCTATGTGCAACTTGAGCGAGTTCTTTTACAGGCTCGATGGTACCAATTTCGTTATTCGAATACATTATAGACACCAGACGAGTATTGTCTGTAATAATAGACTCCAGTGCCTCAGGCGTTATTATTCCTTTTGAGTCTGGATTAAGATAAGCAACAGGATAGCCAAGACGTTCTATTGCTTCACAAGCCCTAAGCACAGCATGATGCTCAATAGAGGTGGTGATAGTTGCTCTTTCCTCTGCATCGATAAAGGCTGATCCTTTTATTGCCCAGTTATCGCTCTCTGTACCGCCAGATGTAAAGAATATTTCTTCAGGTAGCGCGTTAATTGACGAAGCGATTATTTGTCTGGCCTCAGCAAGGGCTTTCTTTGGCTTACGAGCAAAAGAATATGGCTGTGACGCATTGCCATACTCATTCAGAAGGTATGGTGCCATGGCTTCGAACGCTTCGTTATCCAGTTTTGTTGTAGCCGCATTATCGGCATAGATAAACTGTTTCATAAGGTCATCTCACTTAAAAAGGACACAGCCTTCTTCTTTGAACTCTTCTATTTTTGCAATAAGCTCCTCTTCGGTAACTTCAAGATACTCAGCCAAACATGGCAAACAATAGAACACGGTTGATTTCTTGTCTATTAGTTTCTTTGTTAGGCCTATCTCATCTTTTGAGAGGGGAGCTTTTCCGCAAACGTAACATTTTTTCCTTTCCATCTTAAGCGTCTATGCCGCTGATCTTGAACGACGGCAGATCCTTTCCTGCATATTCAACATCAAGCAACCCTAACTGATACTTAATGGTGTCTCGCATTCTTCTCGCTCTATCAAAGCAATACCGCTTAAACTCGCGTGGTGTTATGTCCTCAGCATGCTGCACATGAGGAAATAAAAGTTTCAAATATGCTGTAGCAATTCGTTTCACTGCTTCAGTGTCTCGCGTATCAGCTCCGGCTGGTACAACGATTAGCTTATCCACGATGCTTCTATAGGTCATGTCACTGCGGAGCTCATGCAGAATAGAGCAAAAGTATTCTGAGTTAAGAGCCCATCCACTGACTTTCAAGTCATCTTTCATTCTAGGAATGTTCCACCCCTTAATGAATCCATGGAATCGCTCAATAAGTGCTGATTCGTGAAATACCACTGGCAATTCGGTAAACATGTTACTATAGCCATCAGCATCCATTATTTCTTTACGTATATTGCCACAAAGAACCATTCCAGCATCCGCAGTACCTTTATAGTCGCCAACAGTAAAGGTGCCCTGCTCCAGATATGCTTGTGGAAGCATTCAAAGAGGACATCAAGTAAAAATGAACGACAAAAAGCCCGTACTGACATCCCATCAGTACGGGCTAAATGTTAATATGGGTTTTTTGTGAGCAAAGTGCAATTACTCTTTACTCTCAAGCCACTCGGTACGCAGAATAATTGCGGTAGAGCGGATTCTTATCAAAACCTTATCAGAAGAAGTGGGTGAAGTCCGAAAAGCCTTGCAATTACTGGGTTTTTCGGCTTTTTCAGATTATTCCCACTCGACAGGACTTAACTGATTCCGTTTAGGAATTATTGTTTATCCTGCTCGTAGTTCCTTTGATTATTTGATCTATCCATATTATCCAGCCTATCACCCCTCCTGTTATCATTTTGTTATCAGCGTTGATAACAGTGGCGGGGAACTGCTATGGATAACAGTTCTGTTATTATACCAGAATAATGGTCAATTTCAAGATGCTTTGGGACAATGGTGTGAATAAAAAGGCCATTATCAACACTGTTGCCACAACCTTCCTTATAAAGCCTATGACGTTGATCGCTTGTGATGGAGCGGCTGTGATGATTATATGTCCTCGGCAAGTAAGATTTTATCCCCTTTCTCGTTACTTGCATATATTATTCGCCTATCTCATAGGGTTGTATTTTCTTCATAAGCATAGTGCTTGTAATATTGCTTCTGTTTTCAAATCTCATGCAGAAGTCCATAGGATTTACATTAGCCAATACGCTGCTTTCAAATATCCCTCTTGTAAATTTGATCGAATAAACATACTCATCGTTAACTTCACCTGCATTGTTTCTCCTCTGCGTATATCCAGACATCACAATGTTGTAGATTGCTGGACTCACATTAAAAATATTTGCAGAGATAAAGATAGCAAGGCCGAGTACAAGATTTGCATATTCCTGCTTTAAAGTAGCCTGCGTTTTCTTTTTTTCTTTGAGATTTCCACTTGCAAGTCGAACTACCTCATTTTCAGGGATATCCTCAATCTCGGGCAAATCCACATCAAGATACATCACATGATCGTTTTGATTCCACTCATAGTCCACGTTGATTTCGACTGGAAGCTTACAAGATGAAATCCATGTCTCAACGGCATCGCCTACTGCATCATCCTCACCGCTGATAAGATTGCTCATGTATTTTCTGCTTGAATTAAACTCTGCAGCATAGCGTTCGTTCTCTGATACTTCATTTTCATATTCCTGTTGTTCAAAAGCATCTTTTTCCTGAGACCAGACGGAAATGGCAGCATTTAAACGGCTCTGTATGTTCGCAGCTACATATGTGGCGTTGCCTCGTCCATGTGCAAGTGAGCGGAGAAGACGTACAAATTAGGATTCCGTTCCTGGAAGCCCTGGAAGTACTCATCCAGCGCTGCCTTGGCCTGTTCCCCGATCTCGGTTTCTGAACCAGTGTCGTCCTTATTGCCGATCTGCAGGATCAGCTCATGAAATGGCTTCTCCTGCTTGCCGGTCCGGATCTTCTCATAATAATCTTCGATCCGTCTGTCAGAGCGTGTCTGCCTGGCGTTGTACCGTTCCAGAGCCTCATCGAAGAGCTTGTGGTAGACCTGTTTGATCGGCTCATTACAGTAATCGATATTGAGGTAGGAGCGTTCTCCGTGCACGTTCTCGGCCTTGAATTTCCGGCTGTTGTGGTTGACGGAGCCTTTTCCGACCATGGCGCTGATCGTTCTTTTCATTTCAAATCACATCCTTTCCTTACGCTGCGCCAGCAGCGGCCTTTGTTACTTTCTGCGAAAGTAACGCAAAAGCACTTTTGACAGCCTGCGGCCATCAAAAGATGCTGTTGCGCTCTCCGAGGGGGATGCCGGAAGCATCTTCCCGCCGCCGCGTTCCGATGCTCCCGGAGGGGCGTTGCCCCTGTCGGTTGCGACCGACTCCCCAGCAAAGAGCAGCCTTTGAAAAGGCTCTCTCTGCACTCTCAGCCAAACTTTCTGTGACGGTTGTGACGATAGTGACGGTTATTTTGCGCCCTCAAAAACACCGTCACATCCGTCACCATCGTCACACTTTCCCGGCATCCGTTTCAGTCTGATCCTTGATCCCTCCCTCGTATGCCGGGAACTGTATTCAATGCCGTACTGGTCGTGAAGCGTGCGGGCATTGACGTTGAGCTTACGGGTGAGAATGTTCGGGCCAATGTCCAGCCCCAGCTTTTCTGCAAGCTCGCTGGCGCTGCCCTCCCATTCCGGCAGCTCTGCACTCAAAGCCTTTGGCCTTGAGCTCGTCGTTCAGTCTTCGTATGACCTTGTAGGCACAGGAGGCGGATACACCGAGCTCGGCGGCGACTTCCTCTACCCGCATAAACTTGTTTTCCATAAAAATCTCCTTTCTTTGTTTTTTAGTTCTTGTTGAATAACCTGTGTCAGAGCATAGACTTATCTTGTTTAGTGTCGGAAGTACTTTCCGGCCGCCATCCGATTTGCCCGGGCGGTTTGCACCATGACTCTGATGCGGGAGGTTATTCAGTTGAAAACTTAACGCTAATCGTTTAAGTTGAGCTCATTATACTAAACTTATCTGTTAAAGTCAAGAGGTTTTGAAGATAATATTTATCTTTTTTGTTTAATATATTCTTGATATCACTAAACGTATCTGCTATAATTTGATCAGTACATACACAGGAGGTTTTTCCTATGGCTATTGGAGAAAGGATACGCTTCATCCGCAATCTGCGCGGCATGACACAGAAGTATCTTGGCACACTGGTCGGCTTCCCGGAGAAGACCGCCGATATCCGCATGGCTCAATACGAGGCTGGTACCCGCACCCCGAAAGAGGATCTGACCAAGGCTCTGGCTGGTGCTCTTGATGTATCTCCGCTGGCTCTCAATGTTCCCGATATCGACAGTTACTTTGGCCTGATGCATACCCTGTTCGCTTTGGAGGATCGTTACGGCCTGACCATCGAGACCAGGGATGGAGAATTCCTTTTCCGCATTGATCCCCGGAAGGGGAAGGACGCTGCCCGTATTTCTGAGCTGGTTTGCGCCTGGGCTACTGTTGCCGAGAAGTACCGTGCCGGAGAGATCAACAGAGACGACTACGACAAGTGGCGCTACTACTTTCCGCAGTACGATGACACGCAGATCACTGCGAAAGTGCCGTCCCAGGAACTGAGCAACGCCATGATCAAAGCGCTCAAAGGCAATACCGAAGGATAGCCACTTCTGCAGCTGCGGCCGAAAATTTCACGAAAATCACAACTGCTACTGCTGGTTGCGTAATTGCAAACGGGTATGTATAGACTTCTACCTGACGTTTGAGTATGCTCTGCGTGAAAGGAGGAAAACATGGCACTTTCGGAAAAACTATACGAGCTTCGAAAGAAAGATGCTCTTTCACAGGAGCAGCTTGCGGAGCGGCTGGGCGTATCCAGACAGGCTGTATCAAAAGTGGGAATCTGGAAAAGCAGTCCCCGAAAGCGATACGCTTATTTCTATCAGCGAGTATTTCGATGTATCACTGGACTATCTGATGAAGGAAGATGACTCCGCTGTATCTAAGCCGGTTATCGGTGCAGAGAATGTTCAGCCAACCAATAATACCGGCAGAGAGAAGCGTATTCTTGGGATGATTGCCTGTATTGGTGGAATCATTTGCCTGATCATATGGGGACTTGTTTCCGTTCTCATGCCCTCAGCGTCTGACCAGATTGGCGAATCATCCATGATCACGATAGACGGGAACGGAATATTCCTGCTTATATGCCTTGCAACCATAGTTGCCGGTGCTGTTTTGCTCCTTAAGAGTGCATCAAATAAGTAAGGAGGGATCTTTCATGAAAGCATTATCTACTGTGTTCTGGTTTTTGCAGTTCTTCTGTCTGACGTTATGTGTGCTGTTGTTGCATATAACTATTGCGACATGCTGTGGTGCATTAAATATGCCGGTTATAGTGCACCAGCCTGGACAGCGTTTTTGGTCGCAATTCCATATGCTGTTGGAATCATCGTTTGTGTTGTTTTGGCAATCTTTTTCAAGAAGAAAGCCGGATAATGCATCCCAAGTTTATCTGTCACCCCCATAACGACAAAAAGCCCTTCGCTGCATACCCACAGCGAAGGGCTTTCATAATATGGATCGTTCCAGTCGCAAACCGTCAAGAATGACTCTTTTACCCCTAAACCCCTTGACACGGAGAATAAAGAGAGATCATGCAACTGTTATCAAATTGTTATCAAAGGAACCTTTGTAAAGCCGGAAAGCCTTGATTTTACTAGGTTTTTTGACTTTCGTACCTCATTCCCACTCCACGGTTGCGGGGGGCTTAGAGGTGATATCGTAGACGATGCGGTTGATATGCTTTACCTCGCCCACGATGCGGCCGCTAACCTTATCCAGCAGCTCATAGGGCAGGCGGGACCACGTAGCGGTCATGAAGTCCTGAGACTGCACCGCCCGCAGGGCCAGCGTATAGTCGTAGGTGCGCTCGTCGCCCATGACACCCACGCTGCGGACGCTGGTCAGCACGGCAAAGTACTGACTGGTGGTACGGTCCAATCCCGCCAGAGCCATCTCCTCCCGGAAGATGGCATCGGCATCCCGCAGAATCTCCAGTTTCTCATCGGTGATCTCACCGATGACACGGATGGCCAGACCGGGGCCGGGGAAGGGCTGGCGCCACACCAGCTGCTCCGGCAGGCCCAGCTCGATGCCCAGCTGCCGCACCTCGTCCTTGAACAGCCGCCGTAGGGGCTCCACGATGTCCTTGAAGTCCACGCAGTCTGGCAAGCCGCCCACATTGTGGTGGCTCTTGATGACCACGGACTCACCGCCCAGACCGGACTCCACTACATCGGGATAGATGGTACCCTGTGCCAGGAAATCCACGGCACCAATCTTCTTGGCCTCGGCCTCAAAGACCCGGATGAACTCCTCGCCGATGATCTTGCGCTTGGTCTCCGGGTCGGTGACGCCGGCCAGCCTGGAGAGGAAGCGGTCCTTGGCGTTGACCCGGCGCACGTCCACATGGAACTGGCGGGTCATGACCTCCTCCACCTGATCGCCCTCGTTCTTCCGCAGCAGACCGTGATCCACGAAGATACAGGTCAACTGATCGCCCACGGCACGCTGCAGCAGGGCGGCAGCCACAGAACTGTCCACGCCGCCGGAGAGAGCCAGCAGCACACGGCCACTGCCGATCTTGGCCCGGCACTCCGCCACGGCCTCCTCCAGATAGGACGCCATGGTCCACTCGGCGGTGAAGCCGCAGATGCCGTATAGGAAATTCTGCAGCAGCTCCTTGCCGTACTGGGTGTGGAGTACCTCCGGGTGGAACTGCACGCCGTAAAGCTGCTTCTCGGCGCACTGGATGGCAGCGCAGCGGCAGCCGTCGGTGGAGGCCACCACCTCGAAGCCGGGGGCCAGCGTCTCCACCTCCACGCCGTGGCTCATCCAGTACACGGCGGTGGCGGGGATATCCTTAAACAGAGGGCTCTTGCCGTTATGGGTCAGCTCTACCTTGCCGTACTCACGGGTCCCGGCCCGGCGGCACTGGCCGCCCAGCAGATGGATCATCAGCTGCTGACCGTAGCAGATGCCCAGCACAGGGATGCCCATAGAGAACAGGGCGGGATCCACCATGGGAGCATTTGGCTCGAACACCGTGGCGGGGCCACCGGTGAAAATGAGAGCGTCAGGCTGGAAGGCCCGGATATTCTCCATAGACTCCCGCCAGGAGCGGATCTCGCAGTATACGCCGCATTCACGGACACGGCGAGCCACCAGCAGATTATACTGGCCGCCGAAGTCCAGCACTAAAACCTTTTTCATACCGGATCATCCTCCCGGAAGGTGATGTGGTCGGGCGTAGCCTCCTCGATAACGGCCAGAGAGTGGATGTTGTAGCCCTGCTCCCGGAAGGAGTCGCCGCCGTGCTGGAAGCCCTTTTCCACCGCCACGCCGATGCCCACCAGCTCGGCGCCGGCGGCATTGACGATGTCGATGAGACCCTGCATGGCGTAGCCCTTAGCCATGAAGTCGTCGATGATAAGGACCTTGTCCTCCGGCCCCAGCCACTCCTGCGCCACGATAAGGGTGGCCTTCTTCTTGTAAGTATAAGAGAAGATCTCGCTCTGGTACAGGCCACCCTCGATGTTGTCGCTCTTGGCCTTCTTGGCAAACACCATGGGCACGCCGTACTTATTGGCGCAGATGGTGGCCAGAGCGATGCCGCTGGCCTCGGCGGTCAGCACCATGGTGATCTTGCTGACGTCAAAATAACGGGCGAACTCGTCCGCCAGTTCCTCCATGAAGGCGGTGTCCACCCGATGGTTCAAAAACCCGTCTACCTTGATGATGTTGCCGGGCAGGACACGGCCCTCCCGGCGGATACGCTCTTTCAATGCTTCCACGATCTACACTCCTTTATTATAAGTCGCTGGTACTCCACCATATTGACCCTATTCTGCCCAATTTCCGGGGGAAAAACAATAGGGAGAAAAACCAAGCTTTTCTTGGTTTTTCTCCCGGTATTTGTCAGTTCTCCCAGTTCAGAGGCGCACCTGAACGCTGGGATAAGCTGTCCTTTACGAAGTCGGCAAACCGCTGGGCCGCCGGGGTCAAAGGCACGTCCCGCAGGACGCACAGATCCACGCTGCGGGGCGGGATCTCGAAGTCCGTAGCCAGCTTCCGCAGTCGACCCTTCGACAGCTCTTCGTGGACGAATTCTTCCGTGACGCCCGCCACCCCGAAGCCGATGGCCGCCAGATCCACCAGCAGGCTCCGTGCACCCAGCTCGATCTCCGGATGCAGCCGCTGGCCATTTTGTAGGAAGTACTTCTCCAGATACAGCCGGGAGGAGGCCTTGCGCTCCAAAAGGATCAGGGGGAAGGCGGCGATCTCCGCCAGAGAATAGACATGGCCGAAGTCACAGGGATAGTCCGCCGCCGCCACGAACACGGAGTGGGTGGCGAAGCAGGGGTGCGTCTCCAGCGAGGCGGACTCCTGGGGGGTGCTGGCAAAGGCGATATCCACCTTGCCGGATTGCAGCAGGCCCAGTACCTTGTGGCTGCGGCCGGAAACGATCTGGATGTGGATGGCGGGATACTGCCGGTGGAACCGATCCAGATACGGCAGCAGGAACTGACTGGTGACGGTGTCGCTGGCGCCGATGGTCAGGCGTCCCATCTGCAGCTCCCGGCTCTGGGACAGCTTCTCCTCGCCGGTCTCCAGCAGGCCGATGGCGCTGCGGACGTACTCGTACAGCATCCGGCCGTCCGGTGTCAGGGCCACGCCACGGGAGTTGCGGGCAAACAGACGGGTCTGCAGCTCGCCCTCCAGCTGCTTGATGGACTGGCTGACGGCGGATTGGGAGATATACAGGGCCTGAGCGGCGGCGGTGATGTTGCCGGCCTCGGCCACCTCCTTGAATACACGATAAAGCTCCAATTTCACAGACATGATGCAGGACCTCATAAATAGGGATAATATATATCACTGGTACAATATGCTGTCATTATAGCAGATTTTTACGGGATTGCAAGGGAATTTATAGCGCCCTGTCTCTTGAAACACCGGGGAGAATGTGCTATAATGCCATATAGCATATGGAAAAGGATGACTTCTATGGATAAGCGCACCACAGATATCGTCTGCTACTGCACATGGGTCGGTCTGCTCGTCGCCGTGCTGGCGGGGAACCGGGAGGCCAGCCGCTTCCACCTGAACCAGTCGCTGGTGCTGGGTATTTTCGGCCTGCTGGGGGTCATCCCCTGCGTGGGCTGGGTGTGGGCCGTCTTTGTGGCGGTGTGGTGGTGCATGGGCCTTACCGGGGCCATCCGGGGTGTGGAGCGGCCGGTGCCGGTGCTGGGCGGCATCCGTATCCTGCTTTGATGCACCGTTGTATGGAGCGTGCTGTGGCACGATTTTCATAGTGGACCAATGTTCAACAATTAGGAGGAAAAAACCATGTCTTTTATGATTGAAACGTCTGCCCGTCACATTCACCTGACCCAGGAGACGCTGGAGAAGTTGTTCGGCGAGGGCTATGAGCTCACCGTCCGCAAGCCCCTGTCCTATCCCGGCCAGTTCGCCAGCAACGAGCGTCTGACTGTGGTGGGCCCCAAGAAGGAGATGGCCAACGTGTCCATCCTGGGTCCCGTGCGTAAGATGGATCAGATCGAGCTGTCCGCCACCGATGCCCGCACGCTGGGCATCGATGCCCCCGTCCGTGAGAGCGGCGACGTGAAGGGCTCCGGCGCATGTAAGCTGGTAGGCCCCAAGGGCGAGGTGGAGCTGACCGAGGGCGTCATTATTGCTAAGCGTCACCTGCACATCACCGAGGCCGATGCCGCCGAGATGGGCGTGAAGAACGGCGAGATCATCAAGGTGGCCTGCGGCGGCGAGGGCCGTAAGCTGATTTTTGACGATGTGGTGGTTCGTGTCAACAAGGACGCCGTCACCACCATGCACATCGACACCGACGAGTCTCAGGCTGCCGGCAACCCCAAGGTTGGCGAGATCGTGCGGTAAGCAAGCACAAAAAAGGACACGACAGGCTGTGCCTGCCGTGTCCTTTTTTACTTCTTGGGGGATGCCCCATTACAAAGACTCCACGAACAGAGTGTCCAGCACGATGTTGGTGACGCCGGCGGCAATGGTGACGTACAGACCCAGCTGAGGCCGTTCCGCCGTCACCAGAAAGCTCTGGAAGGTGTTTTGCAGCATATAGGGGATCAGGCCCAGCAGGACGATACGTGTCCGTAGCTGACGCACACCGGCAGCATGGTCTCGTCGGCGCCCAGCAGCCGGGACATAGGCGTGAGAAAGGCAATGCCGCCGATGGTGAACACGGCACCCAGCCCAATCAGCACATAGATCAGCAGGGAGAAGATCTCGTTGGCACGCTTTTCGTTGCCGGCTCCCAGGGTGTACGCCGCCAGCGCACTGCCACCGGTACCCAGCATGAAGCCCACGGCACCCAACACCATGAGAAACGGCATAATGAGGTTCACGGCAGCAAAGGCATCGGAGCCCACAAAGTTGGACACGAAAACACCGTCCACCACGCCGTAGATGGAGGTACACACCATCATGATGACAGACGGCAGAGTGAAGCGCAGCAGTTTTCGATAGGTGAAGTGCTCGGATAGTTGAATACGCATGAAAAGAAAGTCCTCCGCAAAAAATAATGTCCGAAACCGGACAAGCATATTTTAGTATGATTTCGTACATAAGCCAAGAAAATCTTTCGACGGCCCTCCGCATTTTCCTTGCATTTCCACATGGGATAGGATATAATATTTCCCGATAGATACGGACAGAGGCAATGCGCTGCAAAGGCCCGTGGGGTCAGGCGCAAAGCTGAACAAGGGAACGGGGACGAGCCCCACGTTGACCAACACCGTGTGCATCGAGGTGCCTATCCCGCCGACGAAAGTCAGCCATTGGAAGCGTGCTTCTGAGAAGGCAGGGGAGATCGCCGCTTGAGATGCGAGCCGGGAGACCTACTGTTGCCGTTAGAATGATCCCAGGAATGGTTATGGTGTTATTCTGCCACGCAGGATGACCCCATATTTTTTTTGCGCCTGCTCCCGTACACTGCGGGAGCAGCGGCACGGAGAATGAGGAGTATATGAAGAAGATTCGACCCTATCTATGGCGGGGCGGAGCGCTGGTGCTGGCGGCGGCCTTGGTGGTGCTGCTGGTGCTGTCCGGGATGGGCCTTTCCACGCAGGAGCCGGAGCCGCTGCCTCAGCCCCCGGCCCAGACTATCCGCACCGAGGGACAGGGAGGCGCCTCCCAGCAGGAGAAGCCCGACGCCCCGGAGCAGCCGGAGGACCCGGAGGACGAGGACACGCCGGAAGAGCCGGAGACTCCGGAGCAGCCGGACGAGGAGCCGCCCCAGGAGGAACCCGATGCCCCGGAGCAGCCGGAGAATCCCACAGACAATCCGGAGCAGCCGGAGCAGCCCGGCGATAATCCGCAGCCCGGCGATAATCCCGGCAAGGGCGATAACGACGGCCCCGGCCCGGTGGACCCGGAGCCCGGTCCCTCCGACGATACCAGCACCCGCATCATCACGGATCTCAGCAACTGTGAGATCACCTATAACCAGCTGACAGATGACACGCTGCCCTTTTACGCCTATCTCATCAACCCCAACGGCGAGACGCTGAAGGTGAAGCTGCAAAACAGCGATACCCCCATGAACGGCCGGTATCTCACCAGCGCCGACGGCAAGAACTACACCGCTCGGATGGTGCGCAATGAGACCAACCACATTACCCTCTACCGCAAGAAGGGGAACACCACGGTGGAGGAGGTTCGCTTCTCCATCCGGTATGTAGCACAGAAGGCCGATGAGGATCATCCCACCATCGGTGAGCATCCCCCCACCATCGTCACCAATCTGGACGGCATGACGGAGACCAGCAACCGCAACTTCACCCTGACGGTGAAGGCCACGGCCTACACAGGCTCTCCCCTCTACGCCAGCCAGATCGAGGTGCAGATGGACGGAAAGCGCATCACAGGCCCCACCGGCGGCCCGGTGTACGAGTATCAGCTCTACTTCCCGGATCCCATCGTGGGCGATACGGTGGAGCACACCATCACCGTCCGGGCCTGGGACGGGGAGGGCAACTCCGCCTTCGTGTCCTATCGCATTCTCTACCGCTTCGTGGATACCGGCGACGTCATCGGCACGGCCTATATCGTCATCGACGCCACCACCGTGGGACTGGATGTGATGGAGGAGCCGTATACCTACAAAATTCGCCAGAATACCCCGGCCTCCTATGCCGTTATCGAGGCGCTGGAGGAGTGGGGCTACGAGTACGAATACTCCGGCTCCATGGATGTGGGCTTCTATCTGCGGCGCATCAGCCGGGGCGGCATGATGGACTATCCCGCCATCCCGGAGAACCTGTGGAGCAAGATCCTGCAGGACGGCCTGACCCTGACGGGCCAGACGGATAACAACAGTCTGGGCGAGTTCGACTATACTCAGGGCTCCGGCTGGATGTACTCTGTGGGCGGCAATACCTATGCCGGTAAGGGCCTGTCCGGCTATTATCTCACCGACGGCGATACCCTGTATCTGCGCTTTACGCTGGCCTACGGCAAGGACATCGGCGGATACAGTTCCACCGGCGGCAGCTACGGTCTGCTGCCCAGCTATTGCGGTAAGTGGCTCAACGGCACCTACATTGAGGAGCACGTCTGGGGTGAGCCAACACAGACAGTGGCACCGGACTGCACCCATCCCGGCGAGATCAGCACCGTCTGCACCGTCTGCGGCGATCGGAAGGATCAGCAGGAGGTGCCGCCTCTGGGGCATGATTTCGTGGAGACGGGACGCACGGAGCCGGGAGAGGACGGAACACCGGGCTACATTGAATACACCTGCTCCCGCTGCGGGGAGCAGAAGCGGGAGCCGATCCCGGCGGCCAATGCCGGGTGGCTCCCCCGGCGGCGCAGACTGCCGGACTACGCTATGACAGGAGCGAGATATGAACAATAAAATGAGAAAGGGCTGCTGCCGCCTGCTGACGCTGCTGCTGACACTGGTGCTGGTGATCCCCGCCTATGGGCAGGAGACGCTGGATGCGCTGGCGGCGGCGCAGGGCTGCACGGCGGAGACACTGCTGCAAAGCGACAAGC
>ULUL01025450.1_pt1 | contig 13303 bp, 10 predicted proteins | sample 1958481 | NCBI WGS metagenome assembly ULUL01 (sample SAMEA4835759, study PRJEB28245) | human gut metagenome | biome: gut microbiome; material: fecal sample | place: Denmark | collected 2008 | reverse complement strand
CTCATCTGGTAGAGCGCCACCTTGCCAAGGTGGAGGTAGCGAGTTCGAGCCTCGTAATCCGCTCCACGATTCGTCGAGACAATAGTCTCGGCGTTTTTTTTTATCCTTTTATACTATTATAATGTATATCGGAGGAAGCTATATGAAAAGATTTGCGGCGGCGCTGGCTGCTGTTCTTATGCTTACCGCCTGCACTCAGGTGGAAGAAAATATACCCGTAATGGCGGAGACCTCTGCCGTGACCGAGGATACTGACGCATCTGTCGATGTCACCACTGCTGTTTCGTCTGAAATTGTTTCGGAAGAAATAACATCGGAAACCGAGCTTGAAACATCGGAGGCAGTGTCCGAAAGCGAAACAACTGCTGCGGAGGAGGTACAGACCGAAGCACCTGCGGCTGCTGAAAATTCGGCAGAAGAGACCTCAGCAGCTGAAACTACGACAACCGAGGCGGTTTATGAGGACGCTCAGGCAGAAAGCACGGGCACTGTCACAGGCATTGAGCTTACGTTTTACGATGTGACGCTTTCTCAGGGCGAACACAAGATGCCCATTGTTACCATGTCACCCGAAAGCGCTCCCGATAAATCCGAGATATGGACAAGCTCCGATGAAAGCATTGCAAAGGTAGATGGGCTTGGAAATATCACCGCTGTGGGCGAGGGTACGTGCGTTGTCACCGTGGCTTCCGCTGCCAGCCCCAACGTTACAGCAAAAGTGAACGTGACTGTCAAGGCGGCTCCGGGACTTACATACATAGGCGGTATTCTCATTGCAAACAAGACCTACGCTCTCCCTGCGGACTATAACCCGGGCGTTGACCCCGAGGCTCAGGCGGCTTTTGACGATATGCAGGCCGCAGCCACAAAGGAGGGGCTGAACATATACGTATCATCGGGCTTTCGCTCCTATGAATATCAGTCGGGGCTTTACGACAGATATGTACAGCGCAGCGGTAAGGCAGAGGCAGACCGCTATTCCGCCCGCCCGGGCCATTCCGAGCATCAGACAGGGCTTGCCTTTGATATGAACACCATTGACATCTCCTTTGCCGATACCGACGAGTATGTGTGGGTCAAGGCACACTGCTGGGAATATGGCTTCATCATCAGATATCCCGAGGACGGCGAGGATGTAACGGGCTATATGTATGAGCCTTGGCATATCAGATACCTTGGTAAGGAGACTGCCAAAAAGGTCTATGACAGCGGCCTTACGCTGGAAGAATATCTGGGAATAGATTCAAAATACAGCGAATGATGCAACTGCATAAGCTGCTTACTTGCATTAAAATAAATAAAAAAGTCCGCGTGGGTTTATATTTTCTGACTTAATTTGTTCGGAGGGTATTGACTTTTGCGGATTTTTTTGTTATTATAAATTTGTGCATTGCTTTGCAGGAAAATAACAGTCGGCTTGCATATGGGCGGCAGGGACGTCCGCAGGTCGGTCATTTTGCTTTTCTGCGTTAATGAATATTATTATTTTATAGGGAGATTGATATTTATGATCCGTGTCGGTATTTTAGGCTACGGCAACCTTGGAAGAGGCGTTGAGTTCTCTATCCGTCAGAACAAAGATATGTGCCTCAAGGCAGTTTTTACACGCCGTGATCCCGCTTCTGTAAAGATAATGACAGAGGGCGTTCCCGTTTATTCCGTAAACGATGCAGCAGCTCACAAGGACGAGATCGACGTTCTTATCCTCTGCGGAGGAAGCGCAAATGACCTTCCCGCCCAGACCCCTGAGTATGTAAAGTATTTCAATGTAGTTGACAGCTTCGATACTCACGCAAGGATCCCCGAGCATTTCGCAGATGTTGACAAGGCTGCTAAGGAGTCCGGCAAGATCGGTGTTATCTCCGTTGGTTGGGATCCGGGACTGTTCTCTCTTATGAGAATGTACGGCAACGCAGTTCTTCCCGAGGGAAGCGACTACACATTCTGGGGCAAGGGCGTAAGCCAGGGTCACTCCGATGCTATCAGACGTGTAAAGGGCGTTAAGAACGGCAAGCAGTACACCATTCCCGTTGAGTCCGCTCTTGAGAAGGTAAGAAACGGCGAAAATCCCGTTCTCACCACCCGTGAAAAGCACACAAGAGAGTGCTTCGTAGTTGCTGAGGAGGGTGCAGACCTGGCTCAGATCGAGCATGATATCAAGACCATGCCCAACTACTTCTCCGACTATGATACTACAGTTCATTTCATCACCGAGGAGGAGCTTGAAAAGAACCACAGCGGAATACCTCACGGTGGTTTTGTTATCAGAACCGGCAAGACAGGCAACGGCGATAATAAGCACGTTATGGAATTCAGCCTGAAGCTTGACTCCAACCCTGAGTTCACCGCAGGCGTGCTGGTTGCATTTGCAAGAGCAGCATACAAGCTTAACGCAGAGGGCGCAAGCGGCTGCAAGACCATTTTCGACGTAGCTCCCGCATACCTTTGCCCCCAGACTCCTGACGAGCTGAGAGCACATATGCTTTAATTTTGCGGTAACAGAAAATCCCGATGCACTGCGGTGTGTCGGGATTTTTTTCCCTCACGTATTTATGCCGCCTTGACTTTTTCAGACGAACTGTATAATAGGAGTATGACAATTACAGTATCCCGATGCGAGGAGGCATATCATACTAATCCCCTTTGTTTATATTAGCATATACTAACTGAATTATACCATCAGCTCGAAAAAATGTCAATAGGGGAGCGGAATTTTTGGCGATACTTGGGCGCATCAGGCAGATGATTCATATTATCTATTGTAAAAACTGCGCTTGTGTGTTATAATGTGTGCAAATGTGATTTGAAAGGACGTTTTGATATGAATAAAAAGATCATTGCCGCTTTGTGCGCTCTGACGATATGCCTATCTGCTGCTGCCTGCGGACAGACTGACAGTGCAGAGGACGCTCCTGCCGAGACAACTGCTGCCCAGAGCGCTTCCGCTCCTGTTACCATGGCGACCGAGGCTGTTCCCACTGAGCCTGTTGACCTCTCCAAGGGGCTTACGGACGCTATGTACGAGAGAGCTGTTGTCAGCGAGGGCAACAAGGCTCGCCTTGCAAAGGCTATGAAAAAAGCTGCAAACGGCGAGGACATCACTGTGGGCGTTATCGGCGGCTCCATTACTCAGGGAAGCAGTGCCAATGACCACAACAACTGCTATGCCGAGCTTTTTCACAAGTACTGGGTGGAAAAATTCCCTCAGAGCAATGTTAATTTTGTGAATGCGGGCATAGGCGGCACAAATTCCTATCTGGGCGTGCACAGAGTTGACACTCAGCTTCTTGACAGCAAGCCCGATGCAGTCATCGTGGAATTTTCCGTAAACGACACCGACAAGCTTATGAACAAGTATTCCTACGACAGCCTTGTAAGAAAGATACTTAACTGCGACAGCCAGCCTGCGGTAATGCTGCTTTTCACCACTCAGGAGGATGGCACCAGCCTGTGGGAGACCCACAAAGAGATAGGCGCTGCATATGACCTGCCCATGCTCAGCTACAGGGCTGTGGTTTATCCCGAGGTCTCTGCGGGCACTCTTGACTGGAAGGACATTTCCCCCGACAATATCCACCCCAATGACGAGGGCCACAAGCTTATCGGTCAGCTGGTAAGCAGGTATCTTGACAGTGTTTATGAAGACCTTGACAATATTGACGACAGCAGCGTTGCTTTTGATACTCCCGCTTACACTGCCGATTATTACAAGGACGCAAAGATGCTCGGCGCATCGGATATCACTCCCCAGGAGATAAGTGGCTTTGAGCAGGGCGGAAACTCCGTTTATCCCGAGCTTTTCCCCGACAACTTCGTTACCGAGGATGAGGGATATCTTAAATTCGAGACAGAGTGCAAGTGCCTTGGCTTCTTCTACCTGAAAAAGGTTGACGGCAAGGGCGGCAAGTATGATGTTTACGTTGACGGCGAAAGAAAGGGCACTCTTGACGCTGATTTCAAGGGCGGCTGGGGCAACTATGGCGAAACTCAGCAGATACTTATCTCCAAGGACAGCGAAAAGCACACGGTTGAGATAAAGCTTGCCGAGGGCAGCACCAACACTTCACTCACAATTTTAGGAATAATGGAAAGTTAAATTGAATACAGCTGAAAAATTTTTGTGCAAACATACAAAAAACACACTTGGCTAATCTGTAAAAATGACAGTTGAAGATCTGGCAAAAATGTGTTAAAATTAGCTTGTGAATATTTATGGGAGAGATATCGGCATAGGATGTTTCTTTCATAAACAAAGGATTTAATCAAATTTTTTTCAAGGAGGAGACAAATATGAAGCTTAAAAGATGTATAGCTTCTGCAACAGCTCTTGCGATGACCGTAAGCGTTATGGCATTTGCACCTATGACTGCTGAAGCTGCTCCGGTCGATAGACCTAATGGCACTGAAAGTGTTATCAAAACCTTCAGCATTGACGGCAACCCCGTTATGTCTCAGTATGCTTCCTGCTGGGTAAGCCTTTACGGAATCGACGAGTCAAGCTTTACTTCCGCAAATTATGTAAAGGTAACCATGGATTTTGACACTGCACCTGAGATCGGTGACGGCAAAAACAAAATGAGCGAGGTCGCAGGCTGGGGCTGGGGCTCCTACAGCGGCTGGTATAATGCAGGTCAGTTCTACGACGGAACCATCAAGAGCAGTAAAAATCTGGTTCCTGCTACCAGTTCAAAGGATAAAGAATATTACTGCTACCTTCCTGCTTCGGATTTTAAGGTCGATGACCATATAGCCGGAAATGTTCAGAACTATATTGCCGTTACTGCAACACTGAAATCTGTTGAGCTTGTTGAGATATCAAGCTTCTCTGCTCCCACACTTCCCGCTTATAAGTATGATTTCGACCAGTCCAGCGGAAGCTGCGGCGCTTGGGGTCAGGCTGCTTTCACCGAAGTAGGCACTGACAAGACAGTTACCCCCGAGGTACTGGCAGACAATTCTGTAATTGCTGTCAAATATACAAGCTCAGATCGCCCTGACCTTGTTCTCAGCGACAGCAAGGGTGATACTTCTCCCCTTAACTGGATAAAGGTAAAGCCTGACGGCGTTGCCGACGGCGTTGCTTACTACATGATGGCTGATATGGCTGCAGCATGGACAGCAGCAGGCGGCAGCACAGATTTCTCTGATGTTGCCAAGCTCTTTGTTTCCGCAGGCGCCAATGATCTTACCGTATCTTCTGCTTCCGTTTACTCAAACTGCAGCAAGATAAAGACCATTACCCCCGTAGTAACACTTCCCGATTCCATCACAGTTTACACTACAGATACAGATGCTCAGGTAAAGCTTATCAAGGGTGCTGTCAAGGTAAGCGGCATTGATATGCTTACTTCCGATGACTACACTCTTACAGTTTCATCTGACGGAGCAGCAGGTGTTGCAGCATTTGCTCTTACCACTGTTGGAAAAGCAAAGTATGAGCTTTCTGCCGATGCGGTTACCACAGCTACCTGCGTTATCAACTTTGAGGCTTGGAAGCCTACCTTCTATGATGATTACACCGTAAGCGGTCCCATGACCATTGATGTTGATTACAACTCCGACGCTTCCGCTGTTTCTTCAGCGATCACAGCTGCTATCGGTTCTCAGACAATCACAATGGAGCTTATCGCTTCCGAGGGTGACCACGCTCCTCTCCCTGCAAAGGCTATCGAGGACGTTATGACCTCTATCGTTCTTCCCGATTCCTACGATGCTGACTCTACTGTTTCCGTTCCTGTTACCATCGGTCTCAGCAACGTAATGAACGAGGGCGACGTTTACTATCCCAATTACACACTGGGCGCTTCCGGCGAGGCTGCAAGCTCCGTAACTGTTACATATACAGTTAATATCGGTTCTGACAGCTCCAAGCCCGATCCTAATCCTAACCCCGATCCCGATCCTAACCCCAACCCCAATCCTGATCCCGAGCCTACTCCCGCCCCTGTTCCCACAGGCTACAACGGAGACGGCACCGATCCTACAGCAAAGTATCCTTCCAACGGCAGCACAGATTGTGCAGCAAGCCGTTATGCAGGCGGCAATGCGTACAGCTCAGCAAGAGCAGGCTATGCTATCCGTCAGGCAGCTTCCGGTTCTGAGGTAGTTATCATCATGGAATCCGATGACATTATCCTCAGAAGAGTTCTTGAGCTTCTTGCTCAGAAGGATAACGTAAACGCAACATTCGTTTACAGCGGATATTCCGTAACCATCAACAGCGACGATATCGACGCTGACGAAGTAACAGATATCGACCTTTCCAACAAGGGCAAGTTCCTTACCGCTGATGAGCTGGCAATGTTTGACGGCGCTATCGAGGTAAGACAGCTCAACCTCAAGGCATTCAAGGGCATTGCAAAGGTACAGATCACCATGACAATGACCGGCGCTTCCAAGGGTGCAGACGGCACAGCTCTTGACAGAACCTCCGAGGGTCAGTTCAGATTCATTTCCGACGGTTCCGTTGGTGATGACAGAACATTCTCCTTCGAGATCACCGAGGGTGGCAAGTATGTCGTTTACACAGGCGACTGCGATGTTGAGGTTTACGAGGACGATGTTTGATCGTTCGGACTAAGCTGAATTCTTAAACAATGAAAGCACGTACTTAAAGGGGCACCCTTAGGTACGTGCTTTTTCTTGTATGCAGATTATATTTAATTTATATCTGTAGAATTTTTTATACCATTGCTGTATAATATAATCACATAATGCGAAAGGACGATAATATATGAAATTCAGACTTACAATAGATATTGACGAATTGAATTACGCTCAGGCAATAAGAGCTATCCTGCCCTTTGTGAAAAAGGAAGATATCCCGCTGCCCGAAATGGTGCTGAGTGCTGCCGAATCTCCGGGAGTATTGGAGAATTTTCTGAAATTTATCCCCCGGGAAAAGCAGGACGAGCTTATCCTGAAAACCTTTGACAAAAACAAGGTGAGGATAATCGCTAAGGCTCACAGGACTGCCGCAAAATACGGCGTGGATATGAAAATATCGGACGTTTCCCTTGAAGAGCGCACCGATGATGTTATAGTGTATTGATAAAAGGAAGGAAGAAGATCATGAACGAAACCATTCAGAACCTTATTACAAGAAGAAGCGTGCGCTCTTACAGCAACAAGAGCATTCCCGATGATGTGCTTGACCAGATACTTGATGCAGGCTCATATGCCCCCAGCGGAATGAACAAGCAGTCCGCCGTTATGGTGGTGCTCAGGGACAGAGACAGGATATCCGACATCTCTTTCCTTAACGCCAAGGTCATGGGAACAGACAGTGACCCGTTCTACGGCGCTCCCGTTGTTGTGGTTGTATTTGCCGACAGCCGTGTTCCCACCTACGTTGAGGACGGCAGCCTTGTTATGGGCAACCTTATGAATGCGGCTCATGCGCTGGGCGTTGATTCCTGCTGGATACACCGTGCCCGTGAGGTGTTCTCTACTCCCGTTGGAAAGGACATTATGAAAAAATGGGGACTTAATGAGAACTATGTGGGCATAGGAAACTGCATTCTCGGCTACTCCGACAAGCCTGTTCCCGAGGCAAAGCCCAGAAAGGACGGAAATGTTATTTTCGAGCATCACTAAGCCGAAAAGAATTTTCCCGCTCATATTGCTGCTTCTCTGCGGCTGCGGAGAGGTGCGGGACGGCAATGTTTCTGAGACTGTTCAGAATATTTCTGAAAACGTTCAGAAAACCGACAGTGCAGAAACGGCGGAGATTTCTGCCGTTCGCAATGACGGCGTGCTGATGTTCGGCTTCACCGCAGATGAGTTTGTGAACAGCTTCAATGCGATTTACAGTGATGAATACGGGGAGGATTATCTCACTCCCGTTTCTCAGTGGAATTGCTATGAGGCGTGTTCCCCTTTAGTGGATAACGACGGCATGGCGTACTGCTTCACCGAGGACAGGGAGATATTATCCATGCCGAACATCACTTTGTTTACCGATGACAACGGCGGTGTATATGAGATAATGGCGACCTTTGATGACCACGGTTATCAGGACTGGCTCAACAAGAAGTTCGGCATCATAAGCATGAACATGATAGAGACCGTTCTGCCCGATATGGCAGATACAGAGGCGTTTTACAGGGAGCTGTATGCACTTGCCGGAACAAATTTTTACGGTGACGATTACAAATTTCCGCCCTCGGACTTTTACCGCAGCGGAGATGTGGGGCTTTACTCCTATTACGGCGGCGGAACTATAAATATATGCGCTGTTCCTGCCGATGATGAGCTTGAAAATGAGCTTTCTCGGGCGGATTGTGTGATACATGGGATAGAATAATAAAAGAGCTGCTGCATTTTTTTGCAACAGCTCCTTTTATTATCCCTGCTCATTTTCAAAAAGCTCTCCGTCAACAATGCGGACTATCCTGCCTGCACTTTTGGCAACGTTCAGGTCGTGGGTTATCATGACTATGGTATGACCCTTTTGGTTAAGCTCGCCGAAAAGCTTCAGAACTTCCTTGCCTGTGGCGCTGTCAAGAGCGCCTGTGGGCTCATCGGCGAGGAGCAGCTTTGGGTTGCCCACCAGTGCCCTTGCAATGGCTGCTCTTTGCTGCTGACCGCCCGAAAGCTCATGGGGCTTGTGATCCATTCTTTCGCCCATTCCCAGCTGAATAAGGCGCTCCCGTGCGGCAGCCTCCGCCTCCGACGAGGTAAGCCCACGGAGCAGCAGTGGCATCATCACATTGCGCAGCACGGTGTATTTCTGTATCAGGTGATATTTCTGGAAAATAAAGCCCACATAACGGTTTCGCAGGTCTGTAAGGCTTTTGTCGTTCATTTTATGCACGGCGTTGCCTGAGAGATAATATTCGCCGCTGTCAAAGCTGTCCATGCAGCCGATCATGTTCATAAGGGTGGATTTTCCCGAGCCTGAGGGTCCGAGTATGGCGAGAAATTCCCCCTCCTTTACTGTCAGGTCGATGCCCTTTAGCACGTTCAGAACGCTGTCGCCCATGGCATAGCTTTTTCTGATATCCTTCATGCTGATAACGTCCATATTTTCTCCTATTCTGCGCTTGCCGCACGGACTGTGCCGTCCTCGCTGACTGTAAGGGTGAGGATCGTTCCGACGGTTATGCCGCTATAGTCGGAGGAACGTCCCGAAAGTCCGTCTATTGTCATTCCCACGGGAATCATGTAGCTGCTTTCCTCGCCACTTTTAGTGATAGAAGTGCTCTTCCTGCCGCCTCTTCCGAAGCCTGCGCCGTCGGGAGCGTTCATATCACCCGAAGGCATTTCGGGCATATCTCCCGATGGCATATCTCCTGACGGCATATTTCCGTCAGACATTTCGGGCGGAGTGCCGTTGCCGTCATTGTTGGGAGCGTCGGGGAGATCCGACGGCATATCGTAATTACCGTCCGACTTATCATCGGAATTGCTGTTATCACTGTCGTCTTTGTTTTCTTCCACCGTTCCCAGCGCCAGTGTAACATAGTTGCCTGCAATGGCTGTGACTTCGCCCGAAACCGTTGTATCTGTTGAAACTGCTGTGTAATTGTTGGGAGCGGCGGTGGTTATCTGCTGATTTTCCTCTGCGCTGTCCGAGCAGGCAGTGAGGTTAAGGGTCAGCAGGGCAAGCAAAAGGAAAAAGCTTTTCTTATTCATATTATCTGCCTTTCTTATGTTCATATTTATTCTCCGCTGAGGGCTTCGATAGGTGTAAGGCGTGAAGCCTTGTATGCGGGGTAGAAGCCGAAAATAGTTCCCGTTGCCGCCGCAAATACCAGCGACAATACGCCTGCCGGCACCGACGGCTCTGCTCTTGTGCCCAGCAGCTCTGCCGCAGGGATAAGCGCATATCCTGCCGCCACGCCTGTGATCCCGCCGAATATGGCTATCATTCCAGCTTCAAGGAGAAATTCGGAAAGTATCACCGATTTCTGGCTGCCAAGGGCTTTCAGCAGACCTATCTCGCCTGTGCGTTCCTTGACCGTTACGAAAAGTACATTCATAATGCCAACGCCGCCAACGAAAAATACTATGGAAGCCACGGCGATAAGAAGCGTCTGGAGAGTGTCGGCGGATTTTGTTGCCGCTTCCATCTGGCTGCCTGCATCGGTTATGGTAAAGGTGGCTGAGGGATAGTTCTGGGTAAGCACCGCCTCGATATCCGCCATTACATTTTCGACCTCCGATACATCGGAAGCTACGGCGGTTATCTTGGGGTCGCTGTCCGAGCCGAAAATGTACTTTGCGGCTGTGGAGTAGGGTACGTATATTGCTTCATCGGGGGAAATTCCCGAGGAGACTGTTCCCATTGATGAGAGAACGCCCACGACCTCGTAATTCTTGCCCTCTATCGAAATGCTTTCGCCCTGTGCCAGATAGGCAGCACCGAAAATGTTCTGCGCTGTTTTGTAGCCCAGCACGCAGACCTTTGCTTTGTCCTCTTCATCGTCCTCGGTGAAAAACTCGCCGTACTGCACGGAAAGGTTGCTTATCTGCGCATATTCGGGCATAACGCCTGCGGTGGTGAAATTTGTTTCTTCGTCGAGGTCTCCGCCGTCAACTGCTGCGTCTCCGCTGGTGATAATAGATATGGACTCAATGTTCGGAACTACAGCGGCAATGTCCTCAACGTCCTCTTCTGTGAGGGTCACGGCTCCTGTTCGGGCTGCACCTGAAAATCCGCCGGAAGAGCCTCTTCCTGAGGAACCTCCTCCTGCAGGTCCTCCGTCGCCTGACGGGAAGCTGCCCGAGTCGCCAAAATCGGGCATACCGCCGAAATCAGGCATTCCTCCGCTTGAAGGAGGGCCGCCCGAGCCGCCGAAGTTTTCCATCATACCCTCCATCATGGTATCGGCGGTCTGACCTGCAGTGACTTCTATTGCGCCTGCGTTCAGGTTCTTGAACTGGTCGGCAACATCAGCCTTGCCGCCCTGTCCAATGGCGATCACCAGCACGATGGTCGCCGAGCCTGCGGCTATTCCGAGAGAGGTAAGGGCGCATTTTGATTTGTTTGAAAATATATTTATAAAAACTGTTTTTATCAGCTCGGAAATCCTCATTCAGATCATTCCTTTCCGCCGCTGAGAGTGATCTCCGCCAGCAGCTTATCGCCTGCGGATACGCCTGTTATCTCAACGCTTCTGCCGTCGGTAAAGCCTGTCTGGACTTCCTTTTCAACGATATTTCCGCTGTCGTCATATACCTTTACGTAGGAATGACCGTCACGGAAGGTAATGGCATTTACATTGACGGTGAGAACATCTGTTACCTGATGCTGTAAGAACGTAACATCGCCGCTCATGCCCTCCAGCACGTTAAGGCTGTTCCGGGTGTCAAGCTTTACGGTGACGGTGTAGCTTACTGAGCCTGAGGAACGGGCAGGCTCTGCGGAAATGGTGTCTATCTCGCCGCTGAAATTCTTATTGTCATAGGCGGTAAGGGAGACAGTGCATTCCTGACCTACCGTAAGAGCGGTTATATCTTCCTCGGATACGGATGTGCTGAGGTAAACGGAGCTTGTGTCCATAAGGGTAACGATAGTGGCATTCTGCATAATGCTGTCCCCCTCGGAAACGGAAACAGAGGAAACTATTCCGTCAATGGGGGCGTATATCACGCCGTCATCGCCTGCATTTTCGCAGAACTCGGCGTATTCCTCAACAAGAGAGTCATATTCGTCCTGCTTGGTCTCCACATCGCTTTCAAGGCTGCTTATGGTGCGCTCATAGGTAAGCTCTGCCAGCTCTGCGGCGGACTGTGCGGACTGGGCTTCCTGCTTGGCGTTAAGGCTGTCGGAGCTTTCGCTTACCGCACTGCTTTCGATGTTCAGCTGTGCGGAAGAAATGTCCGATTTAAGCTTTTCAATGCTGTCGCTGATGGAATCCGCATCGTTATTGCCGTAAATGTCGGTAAAGTCGGACTTGTAGTCCTCATATTCCTCACGGTAATCGGATATGTCGGAGTTAAAGTCGTCCATTTCGCTTTTGTATGCGTCGGTTATCTTCCGGTGAGCTTTGCAGACTTCCTCAGCAGCGGAGATTTTGTCCTCGTAGTCCTCTGTCTTGTCACTTATCTGCCCGCCTAAAGTGACATAATAGCCCGAGTATGCGGTCTTGGCGGCGCTGTAGGTGTTATATGCCTTGGTGAGTGCTGCGGAAGCGGCTTCATACTTGCTTTCGGCGGAGGTGTTTGAGTTCTGGGAGTTTTGAGTGGTCGAAGAGCTGTCGGAGGGAGAAGTCGATATATAAACGGAATCATTGTAGGCTTCCTTGGCATCTTCATATTCGCTCTGAGCCTGTTCGTAAGCTGCCTTTGCTTCCTCGTAAGCCTGTTTCAGGGAGTTTATCTTTTCGCCGGTGTCGGAAATCTTTTCGGTGTATGCGCTGTACTCGTCCTTTATGGCTTCAAGGGCTTCGTTGTTGGCAGTGTCGGTTTTCTGATATTCCCTGTACTGCTTTTCCATTGCCTTGTGATCCGCTTCAAGCGCGCTGAGCTTATTCTCGTATGCGGTGAGCTTGGCGTAGTCATCGTCATAGGTGAGGGTCATATTCTCATATTCTTCAAGCTGCTTTTTCAAGTCGGCAAGATTTTTGGCAGAGGTCTCCTTTTCGTTTTCCTGCTTGCTGAGGTAAAGCTCATATTCGCTTTGCGCCGATGTGCCTTTGAGCTTGGCGCTTTCAAGCTCCTGCTCAACTTTAAGGGTGCCTGAGGTGAGGTTGTCCTTTGCCTCATCAAGAGCGTTCTGAGCAGATCTAAGCTTCAGCTCATACTGCTTCTTGGCTTCCGCCACATCATCGGGGTCAACTTTAAGAAGAGCGTCGCCCTCCTTCACGCTTGTGCCTGTCTTTACATATACTTCTGTGACCTCGGCGGTGCAGGGGAATGAGACATATTCCCTGTCAAGGGAGAGGGTGCCGCTTTCCTCTGTTCCAACGGTGATGTTTCCCTTGGAAACGCTGTATTCTCTGTAGCTTACGTCTTCTTCCGCCTTGGCTGAGGAGGCGTTGGCGATTATAGCAGCCGCACCTCCTGCGGTAACAGCCACAGCAGCCGCTGCTGCGAATATCTTTTTGTTCATGTTCCGTGCTCCTTTCGTTTTCTGTAATCAATGATAATTGCCAAAGCTTAATTTAAGCTTAAAGGAAGAATAAGGGAGCGGAATTTTCATTTGTTTATCACAATATACTAACTGTATAAAATTGTATAGATATACAAAAAGGCAAGAACAACTGTATTAGAGAGAAAAAAGATCATAAAAAAATCAGCACAAATAAGTACAAAGCAAAGGGTTTGGGTCAAGCCTTTTTCCCGAAAGGCTTGCGGG
>ULUL01059188.1_pt1 | contig 13373 bp, 10 predicted proteins | sample 1958481 | NCBI WGS metagenome assembly ULUL01 (sample SAMEA4835759, study PRJEB28245) | human gut metagenome | biome: gut microbiome; material: fecal sample | place: Denmark | collected 2008 | reverse complement strand
TGAAATCTTAAAAAATTAAAATTTATGTTAGTATAAATATAATGAATTTTTTAAATAATTTAAAAGGCGACATCCAAGGCGGCATTATATCTTCAATCGTAGCGCTTCCGCAAGCGCTTGCTTTTGGTGTTGCGGTTGGTTTGGGTGCTTCAAGCGGTGTTTGGGGTGCTATAATTCTTTGTTTTATTGCAGGTTTATTTGGGGGTAAGGTTCCCTTAATTTCAGGCCCAACAGGCCCTGTTGCAATTGTAACGGCTTCTGTTGCAGTTAATTTTCAGGGCGATTTATCTTCTATTTTTTTAGTTTTGTTTTTATCTGCAATAATTCAAATTTTAATTTCCCTAACAAATGCGCCATCTGTTGTTAAATATGTTCCATACCCTGTAATTTCAGGCTTTTTAAATGGTGTTGGAACAATATTAATTTTAATGCAATTAAACCCTCTTGTCGGGAATAAAACTTTGTCTAATTCCTTTGAAAGTGTTAAATATTTAATTTTAAATTTGGGCTCAATTAATAAAACAGCCCTTATTTTGGGGGTTTTAACCTTATTTATTATTTTTGTTATTCCAAAAAAAATATCAAGAATAATACCATCAGAATTAATTGCATTAATTTTGGTTACTTTTATTTCAATAAAAATGGGAGCCGATGTTGATAAAATTTCAAATATTTCAATTTCTTTTCCAAACTTTATAATTCCAAACTTTGATTTTGATTTAATTTCAAAAGCATTTCCTTATGCTCTAACCTTAGCTGTTATTTGTTCATCTGAAACAATGATGACAAGTTTGGTTGCAGATTCACTTAAATGTGAAAGAACAAATGCAAATAAAACCCTGTTTTCTCAAGGGTTGGGGAATTTATTTTGCGCACTGACAGGTTCTATGACAGGTTCTGCAGCTACCATGAGGACGGTTGCCGCTATAAATTCAGGTGCCACAACAAGGCTTGCCGCTTTTATAAACCCTGTTATTTTAATTTTATTAATCACAATTTGTTCATCTTTTGTAAAAGAAATCCCTTTGTGTGTTTTAGCGGGCATTTTGATTAAAATAGGGCTTAATATAATTGATGTTAAACTTTTAAAAGTTATAAAATATGCGCCAAAAGATGACCTTATAATCTTATTTACTGTTTTCTTATTAACGGTATTTTATAATTTAATTTTTGCAGTTGGTGCAGGAATAACGTTAGCTGCGCTTTTATACGCTAAAAGGGTGGCAGATAAAACCAATTTAACCAAAACAACATATAATATAGAGCCTGAAAACCTGCTTTTAGAGGCTGAATTAACCAAAAATTATAAATATCAAATAAGGGTTGTTCATATAGACGGGCAATTTTTCTTTGGTTCTGCAACTCAAATTGTTTCTCAGTTTGATGAAATGCTTGGAACAAAATATTTGGTTATAAACTATGAATCAACTTCTTTGCTTGATATTTCTGCTGTTTTTGCGCTTGAAGATATTATTATAAGATTAAAAGCTCAGCACATTATTTTAATGCTTATTATAAAATCTGAAGCCGTTTTAAACCAATTAAAAGATTTAAACATCATTTCTCAAATAGGGGAAGAAAACGTTTTCCACACAGAAAAAGATGCGGTTAATTTTGCAAAAAAGCATATAAAATTAAACCTTAAATAATAATTTCCCCTTGCCTTAAGACAATTGGTTTTTCACCTGTACATAAAACAACGGTTGAAGCTGTTCCTTTTGGGGGAATACTATCTATTGGTTTAATTATTTTAATTTTATCGCCAAAAATTTTAATTGCTTCATCATAATTTTTAACAGGTTCTTTGTTTGATAAATTAAGAGAAGTTGTTGCTAAAACTCCCCCTTCAAAGTTTTTTGCAACATCTAAAAAACCACTATGGTTTGGAATTCTTATTCCGACAGTATTTTTATTTGATGTTATAAAAAGTGGGCATTTTTCTGTTTTTTCAAAAATAAGCGTGAGCCCCCCTGGGAAAAATTTATCCATTAAATTTTTGGCATAATCCGGAATATTTTTAATGTATGGGTATAATTTTTGAATATCATCGCTCATTAAAATTAAGGGCTTAGTTCTATCTCTTCCTTTAAGTTCATAAATTTTATTCACCGAATTTTCATTTTCTGGGTGGCAGCCAATTCCCCAAACGGTGTCTGTTTCAAAGCCTAAAATGTCATTTTTATTATATTTCATTTTTACTTGCCCTATTAAATTTGTTTTTAATTTTTGAAATTAATTCTTCCATATATTCAATTTTTAAAATGTGCGACAGACTAAAATATGAAATTGTCATAATAATTCCAACTAAAAGAAGCTTAATTAAGCCCATAATAAAATTCCATTCAATAAATTTTGAATAAATATTTGAAACAAAAGAACCAATTAAAAATGTTATTGCCGCCACAACAAGAATTTTAAAGCAGTTTGAAATTAAACTTTTATAGCCAATGCTTATTTTTCTTTTTAATAAAATAGTTAGCATTGAAGCGTTAAACAAAGTTACAAGAGTGGTTGATAGGGCAATGCCGTTTATTCCCATTGGTTTTACCAAAAGCAGGTTTAAAAATATTTTTAAAATAATACACCCGATTGCAATTAAAAACGGGGTTTTAGAATCGCCATAAGAATAAAAAAGCCTTGTTGCGCTATCTCTTACAACGTATGGAATGATTGATAAAGTTATAAAAAATAAAATATCTGAAACCAAAATTGTTGCATCGTAATCAAATGCGCCCCTTTGAAGAGCAAGCCTTATTGCATCTGTTCGAACAACAAAAATGCAAACCATCAAAAAAGCGCCTGCATAAATTAAAGTTCCAATTCCTTTTTTATAATAATGCCTTACGCCATCTATATCTTTTTGCCCAACCAGCCTTGAAAATAAAGGAAATAATGGAACTAAAATTGCCGTTAATAATAAGCCTACCGGAAATTGAAAAATTCTGTTTGCATAGCCAAAAGCAGTCCAAGCACCTTCTTTTAAGTTAGATGAAAAGAACATATCAACATAAACGCCCAATTGCCCAATGGTTGAACTTAAAAAAGCTGGGAATAAAAGCTCTAATATTTCGTTAAAATTTTTATTTTTGAAAAAATCAAATGAAGGTTTAAATGAATAGCCTATTTTTCTAACCACGGGCGCTTGCAATAAAAACTGTAAAATTGCGCCGAACAATGTTCCAACTGCAAGGTAAAAGCCTGTTTTGTCGCCTTTTGTAATTAAAAGAACGATAATAACACCAACAGATAGCATAGATGGCGAGATATTAGGCAGTAAAAACCTTTTATATGTAACTAAAATGCCGTAATATAAACCAATAACAGCGCCAATTAAAATAATCGGCGACATTATTTTTAAAAGATTTGATGCGTAACCCAAAAGTTCAGGGTTATCGCCATTTATAATTAATTGCATAACCTGATGAGGAAAAAAGAAACAAATTAAGGTTAAAATTAAAAATAAAATAATAGAAAATGTTTCAAACGTGTTAAAAAGCTTTTTAACGTTTTCATCTGGTTTGGTTGTAAAATCTTTAACTATTCTTGAAAAAACCGCAACCGTTGCACTATGAAACGGGCCGCCAACTCCGCCTAAAATAACCAATACAAGAGCAGGAATTTGATATGCATAAAAATAAGCATCTGATACAACACTTGCTCCGTAATAGTTTGCAATAACAATATCTCTTAAAAAACCTGCTATTTTAGACAGCAAAATTATAATTGCAATAAAACTTGCTGCCTTTAAAAGCCCTTGCCCGTCATTATTTTTAGCCTCGTTTGCGGGTTCATTCATTTTCATCTGCTCCAAAAATTAAATAAAATTTAACTGTTTTTTTCTTGTCTTTTTCATCTAACGGTTTAAAAATAATTTTATTTTTGCCATCAGTTAAAAAGTTTGTAATTTCTGTTTTAATATATTTTTTGTTAAACCCTGAAACTTCGGGGTTAAAATAAAAATCGTTTATAAAAAATGCAAGGTTTGAAACCTTATCAGGGTTTTCAATAATTAAATAACAATGGTTTTTATCTTCTTTTAAAAGCTCTTTTAATTCATTTTTTAACGGGCTTTTTGAAGGGTTAAGCGCATTTTTTGAAGAGTCTTCTTTTTTCTTAAAATAAAATTCCTGAACGTAGTTCATATTAATTTCATTGTATGAAACATTTTTTGGAATTGTACCTAAATAAATTCCTTTATAATAATGTTTTAAAATGTTTTGAAAAGAAACACCATAGCTTGATAAATACCCTGCGCCATATTGGCTCATTCCAACCCCATGGCCAAAGCCTGCGCCATAAATAGTAAATGTTGTGGGCAGCAATTTGCCGAATTTTGTTCTATATACTTTTTTATGGTCTTCTTCTTCAATAACGCCTTCATTTTTGGTTTCTTTCATTTTAAAAATGGCGTTATCTTCTTTTTCTTCTTTTTTAATTTCTTCTTTTATTTCGTCTTCAATTTTTTTATCTGTTTCTTTTTCAACTATAAAATTTGCACTCGGCAAAAATGAACCGTTTTGTTTAAAAAGCCTTCTTATGGGAAGTTCTTTTGAAACAATATAGTTTCCGGATAATGATTTTATTTCAATTTCAAGCGCTTTATAAGAATCGCCCCTTTTTAAAACTTTAATATCTTCTAAACCGTAAAATTCTTTTTCACCTGTATATTTTGGAAAAACTGCCCCTGCTTTTGATTGTTCCAATAATGTTTTTGCTAAAATTTCTTCCAGTTCAAACCTGTCAAATTTCTTTTCCCATCTGTATTTTGGTGAATTCATATCAAATGAAGGAACTTTTTCTTTAAAATATTCTTCTAAATCTTTTTCGCTTCTTAATTCTTTCAGGTCTTTATTATCTTGAACTGAAACCAAATAGGGTTTATTAACCGTGCCGTTTCCGTATGTATTTATATAGCTTTCTGTTATGCCTGATGCGGTTGAAGAATAAAGAGTTAAAATGATGTCGTTATCATAAAGGGCATAAATTCCAAGAGTTTCATCCACCGCTTTATTTGAAATTGAAGTTTCGCTGTTTGCGCCATAATAAACCTGGCATGCGGTTGAATCGCAAACGTCATAGTTTTTATAAGCGGCATTTTCACGGTTTGCATAATCTCTTGCGGCAATCGCTTGTGCTTTAAGTGCATTTAACCCGAATGAAACAGGCATTTCATTTGGCACAACGCCTTTTAGGTAATCTTGCATGGATAAAACATTAATTATATTGAATTTATTTTCTTTTATTTGTTTAAGTTCAATTATGCCGTTGTAATAAGCGGGCGTTCCCTTTCTTTTTAAGTTTTTAATGCCTATTTTTCCATCTCCCGATAGAACAATTGGGCCTTTTGCTTCTTTTAAAATGTTTTTGCCATCTAAATTAATATAAAAAACCCCGTTTGCAATTCTTGCATCTATATTGGAATATGGGCTTGCATCAAACTTTTCGCCTGTTGTCATATCAATAATGCTTATATTTCCGTTTGGAACAAATGAAGCATTCATATATTCATAAGTTGAAAACGAATTATTCGAAATGCCCACCCTAACGGTTGTTTTTTCGCCAACAACAGCCATTGCTTTTGGTGAAAATAAAACTAAAACTAATAATAAAATCCAAAAAAACTTCCTCATAAGTTTAATTTTACAACAAAAAAACTTTACCCAAAGATAAAATTATTCTATTATAAGTTTGATGAAACAAAACAATTTTTTAACACCCTATATTTTTCTTTTTCCGGCATTTTTGTGCCTTTCTTTGTTTTTCTTTCTCCCCTTTTTTCAAACAGTTTTAATGAGCTTTTTTGATTATTCAAAAGATTTTTATAGCCCCATTTTTACAGGCTTTTCAAATTATATTCAGGTTTTTCAAAACAAAGTTTTTATACAATCTATTTTTAATACATTTTGGTTTTTAATTTTGTGTGTGCCATTTTTGGTTATTTTTCCATTATTTGTGGCAATTTTGATTGATCAAAAAATTAAATTTTCAAACCTTTATAAATTAATAATCTACATTCCTGTTGTTGTTTCAATTGTTGTTGTTGCAATTGCTTTTAAGTGGCTGTATCAGCCTGAAGGGTTGTTAAATTATTTTTTGGGGTTAATTCATATAAAACCTGTTAATTGGCTTACAAACCCAAATATTGCAATGTTATCCGTTGCTCTTGTTACCATTTTTAAAGGTATTGGCTATTATATGATGATTTATTTAAGCGCCCTTATGAGTGTGCCAAAAGAACTTTATGAAGCTTGTGATATTGATGGTGCAGGCTTTTTTAAAAAACATTTAACAGTAACCATTCCCCACTTAATGCCTGTAATAGCCCTTGTTACAACGATAAGTTCAATTTCTGCTCTTAAAGTTTTTGTTGAAATTTATGTTATGACAAAAGGGGGCCCATTAAATTCAACAAAAACCATTGTTTATTATATTTATGAAAACGCCTTTGAAAGCTTAGAACTTGGGATGGCAAGTGCTGCTTGTGTTATTTTGCTTATTCTTGTTACCATTTTTTCAACAATAAACATTTTATGTTTTGAAAGGGATAAATACGGCCTATGAAAAACATAAAAGGTTTTTTTGTTCACTTAACTTTAATTTTAATTTCGCTATTTTGCCTGTTGCCTTTTTTGTGGTTAACATCAACTGCAATGAAAGGGGCAAGTGAAAACATTTTTCAATACCCCCCTGTTTTAATTCCAAAGTTCCCAACCTTTAACAATTTCTATGAAGTTTTAAAGTTGGTTCCAATTATTAAATATGCAATAAATAGTTTCATTGTTGCAGCCTTTACCGTTATTTTAAATTTAATTTTTTCATCTCTTGCTGCGTATCCTTTAGCAAGAATGAATTTTAAAGGAAAAAATACGGCATTTTTCCTTATTTTATTAACCCTTATGATTCCATTCCAAGCTATCATGCTTCCCCTTTATATAATTATTTTAAAAATGAATTTAATCGATTCAATTTCAGATTTCAACGGTTATCTTGGAATGATTCTACCTTTTTGTGTGAATGCTTTTGGTATTTTTCTTTTAAGGCAAGCCTTTTTAACCATTCCAAAAGAACTTGAAGAATCTGCTTTTATAGATGGGTGTAATTCTTTTCAAATTTTTACTAAAATTTTATTACCACTAATAAAGCCTTCATTATCTGTTCTTGCAATTTTTACATTTGTTGGAAGCTGGGGCGAATTTTTGTGGCCAAGCATCATCTTAACAAAACAAAGCTTGTTTACTTTGCCTGTAGGTATTAATGAACTTCAAGGCGCATTCAGCGCAAATTACAGGCTTATAGCAGCAGGTTCCATTGTTTCAATTATTCCTATTTTAATTTTCTTTATCTCTCTTCAAAAATATTTTATTAAAGGTGAAAATGAGGGTGCCGTTAAAGGTTAGCATGGTTTATTCTTTAAATTGGCATGGAAAAATGCAAAAATAATATAAATTATTGTAAAGTTTGGCCTCAAATTCAACAACTGCGGGCTTTTTGGATTTTCTTTCAAACCCTTTTATATATGGGGTTTTGGACTAATTCTAAAGTATTACTACTAACGGGCGATAAAATGGGCTAAAAAGTGCGCTATCATAATATTGTGAGTCGATGAAACCACTGTTATCTTATTCGGGGTTGCGATTAAAAATTTTGAACAGGAAAAATGATTTTGTCGGCTCATTTCTTATGAGTTTGTTAAAAAAGAGGTCTTTGAGGGAGGCCTCTTTTTTTATTGTTTTTATACGCCCGAATTTGCATTTCTGTCTATTGAAGCTTTTACTCTTGCTAAATTGTTAAAATCAAGCTCGGGCGGAATGTTTAGGTCTGATGGAATGGACAAATATTCCATTTTTTCTTTTTCGCCATGGACCGGCTTTAAACGTTCAAAAGCGTACGCTCTTTTTGTATATTCAATGAAATCTTTTTGTAATTGTGGATTATCTTGAACCGGTTTAAACATTTCTTCAAGCGGCCTATATTTTTTCAAAACGCCTTTTTTAGCATGGCACTTATAGCAAATGTCTTCAAGCTCTTTGAACCTTTCAACATCAAGCCCCATTATTTGAATTTCTGCGTTATACCCGTCTTCAATGTCATCTGTAATAATGTGAATTGCCAAATACCCTGAATCTCTCGGTTCATCTGTATATTTGCAAGATGAAATGCCGTTTATTCTTCTGTTGTCGTCAACGAATTTGTTTAATCTTTTTCTTCCCACATAATTTAATCTGTTGTCTTCTTGTAAGTGGTTTTTAACATGCGCTACTTTAAAACGCCCTTTTTTAACAGCTTCTGTTAGTTTGTCTAAAACGTATTCGCCTTCTTGGGTGCTTGTGCCTGATACGATTATTCTTGCACCTATAAGGTCATTTATTCTTTCTTTTGCGCCTTTTTTGCTTCTAAGATGCGCTTGTGCCATTTTTTCCGAAATTGATGCGGGGTGTTTTCTTCTTGCAGTAATTAAAACAACGGGTTTATCTTTGTTGTCTAAAAGCTCTCTTGTCATCATATCTCTTGCTTTTTCGTTGTCAGCATCAATAACGGTAACACCGGGGAAAGCATCTGATAAAATTAGCTTTAATTTATTAAATGCAAATTCTGATTCATTGTATATTCTCTGCGTCAAATTCAAAGATGTTCTTTCGGCATGGTCTATTCTTTTGTCGCTTGAGCTTGATTTTTTTACTTTTCTCACAGGTGCAGCTGCAGGCATGGGTTGTTTTTTTGCTATATTGCCCCTTTTTCTTGCTTCACCGAATGATACGGTATCAAAAGGCAATGGTGCAAGGTTTGAAAAATCGCCGTTCAATAAATTTGTGGCAAAATTGTTATTTTTAGCTTCTGTAGCAGAAATTGTTTTTGGGAATATATTTAAAAAAGAAGAATTTATTTTCATTGCTTTTCCTTGTTGCATTAACTTATCTACTAAAACGTCTGAATAAAATTGTTTGCTACAAATTTAAAATTCAATGTTTTTAATGTGGGTAATTTCTTCTTTATTTTCTTTTAATTCAATGGAAATGGCATCTATTCTGTAATGTTCAAACTTTGGCTTTTTTTCTTGAATATAATTTTTGGCGCTTAGTTGAATTTTAATTAATTTATCTTTGGTTATAGCTTCCATTGGGGTTCCGAATTTGTCGTTTCTTCTTGTTTTAACTTCAACAAAGCAAAGTTCGTTTTTATAAAGCGCAATAATGTCTATTTCACCATATCTTGAATATTTATAATTCATATCAAGAATTTTATACCCCAAATTTTCAAGGTATTTTTTTGCTAAATTTTCCCCGTATTTACCAATTTCTTTGTTTGTCATAAAATAATTCTAGCAAAAATATTTAATTGGAGTTCTAACAAGATATGGAATTATTGAAAAAAACGGCTGTTGAAATTAGAAAAATGCTCATTAATAAAGAAGTTTCAGCAGTTGAATTGGTTGAAGACACATATAAAAGAATTGATTCTGTTGAAGAAAAAATTGGCGCTTTCAATTCTTTAACAAAAGAAGAAGCTATTGAAACCGCAAAAAAAGTTGATGAAAAAATTAAAAATAATGAAGAATTGCCAACTTTAGCGGGTATTCCTTTAGCTTTGAAAGATAACATTAATTTAAAAGGTTATAAAACAACCGCATCAAGCAAAATTTTGGAAAATTTTGTTTCTCCCTTTGATGCAACTGTTTCAATTAAATTAAAAGAAAATTTAATTCCTGTTATCGGCAAAACCAACCTTGATGAATTTGCAATGGGTTCAAGTAATGAAAATTCGGCATTCAAAAAGGTTCATAACCCTTACGACTTAAATAAAGTTCCGGGGGGTTCATCAGGCGGTTCAGCTGCAAGCGTTGCAGCACAAGAATCTTACCTTGCATTGGGGTCTGATACAGGGGGTTCAATCAGGCTTCCTGCAAGCTTTTGCGGCATAACAGGCTTTAAACCGACCTATGGCAGAGTTTCAAGATATGGTTTAATTGCTTTTGCTTCTTCATTAGACCAAATCGGCCCATTTGGCAGATGTGTTGAAGATGTTGCTAACCTTTATTTTGCAATTTCAGGAAATGACAAAAAAGATTCAACATCTCTTAACTTGCCTGTTGAAAACCCGATAACAACATTAAAAAATGATGTTAAGGGCTTAAAAATTGGTGTTATCAAAGAATTATTAACTGATGATGTTGATGAAGATGTTAAAAATGCAGTTATGGCTGCCGTTAAAGTTTATGAAAAATTGGGCTGTGAAATTAAAGAAGTTTCATTGCCTTTATTAAAACATTCAATCGGCATTTATTATATCGTTGCAACTGCAGAAGCAAGTTCAAACTTAGCAAGGTTTGACGGTGTTAAATATGGTTACCGTGCCAAAAACCCTGAAAACTTAATGGATATGTACACAAGAACACGTCAAGAAGGCTTTGGTGATGAAGTTAAAAGGCGTATCATGCTTGGAACATATGCGCTTTCAAGCGGTTATTATGATGCATATTACAAAAAAGCACAACAGATGCGCCGCCTTGTTAAAGAAGACTTTGACAAAGTATTTAAAGAAGTTGATGTTTTGGTTTCGCCAACTTGCCCAAATACTGCTTTTGAAATGGGCTCAAGAAACGACGACCCGATTAAGATGTATTTAACAGACGTTGGAACAATTTGCGCTAACTTAATTGGTGCGCCTGCAATAAGTATTCCTGCAGGGTTTGATAGACAAGGCATGCCGATTGGTTTGCATTTAATAGCTGATTGCATGAAAGATAATTTACTTTTGCAAACTGCGTTTAATTTTGAACGTGAAACAGATTACAGTAAACAGCTTGCAAATTTATAGGATAAAACCAAAATGATGATAAAAGAATTTTTCGAAAATAAAGTTATTGAAGCGGTTAAAAAAGCCTCTTTGGATGGAAAATTAGGGGGGCTATCCGATATTGAACTTTCTTTTATGTGCGAAACACCAAAAAACCTTGAATTTGGCGATTATGCAATAAATGTTGCTTCGCTTTCAAGATACGCTAAAATGGCACCCCCTATGATTGCAAACATTTTAGCAGGTTACATTGAAAAAGAAAACTTTGATATTAATATCATAAACGGCTTTATTAACTTTAAACTTCAAGAAAAATTTTTATTTAATATTTTGGATGAAATTCTTGAAAAAAAAGAAAATTTCGGAAAAATTGATTTAGGAAAAAATAGGAAAGTAAACATAGAATATGTTTCTGCAAACCCCACTGGCCCTTTTCATATTGGCCATGGGCGCTGGGCCGCAATTGGTTCCGCTTTGGCTGAAATTATGAAATATACAGGCTATGATGTTTTTCAGGAATTTTATATAAATGATGCGGGCAACCAAATTCAAAGGCTTGCAAAATCTCTTGAATTAAGAGTAAAAGAACTGAAAGGGGATGTTATTGATTGGGAAAGTGAAGAAAATAAAGACCTTTATAGAGGTGAATATTTAATTCCTTGTGCCAAAAAATATATTGAAGATAACAAAGGCCTATCTTATGCAGATTTTGCAAAACAAGATATGCTGAATTTGCAAAAAGAACTTTTAAAGAAATTTAAAACAGATTTTGACCTCTTTTTCTCTGAAACCACTCTTTATAAAGATGGTGAAGTTGAAAAATGCGTGAATGCGCTTAAAAATTCAGGCAAATTATATGAAAAAGACGGCGCAATTTGGTTTAAATCCACAGATTATACTGATTCTCAAGACAGAGTATTAAAAAAATCCGATGGCACAAATACATATTTAACAGCCGATATTGCATACCATAAAAACAAGCTTGATAGAGGTTTTGACCTTTTAATCAACATTTGGGGGGCAGACCACCACGGTTATATTCCAAGAATGAAAGCTGCAATTGATGCTCTTGGCTATGACAGCAGAAAGCTTGAAGTTTTATTGGGGCAATTGGTTAATATAATTGAAAACGGCGAAGCAGTCAGAATGGGTAAACGCAAAAAAATGGTTACCTTGGATGAACTTGTTGATGAAGTGGGCGTGGATGCAACAAGATATTGGATGTTGATGCGCTCAATTGATACAACGCTTGATTTTGATGTTGAACTTGCAAAAACAAAGAGCGACCAAAACCCTGTTTTCTATGCTCAATATGCCCATGCAAGGTGCGCTTCTATTTTAAGAAAAGCGGTTGAAGAAAAAATTGATATTGAAACCAAAGAAAAATCACCTGCTTTTATGGAAAAAGAAGAATTGGACGAACTGTTAAAAACTCATAAAATTTCAAAACTTTATGAAAATGATGAAAAAGCAAATAGTGCCACCAAAAAATTAATTTTGAAACTTGAAGAATTTAAAGCTGCAATCGAAGCTGCTTCAAGGTTAAGAGCACCTTATATGATATGCAAATATATTCAAGAATTGGCTTATGACCTTCACCATTTTTACAATTTTGCAAGAGTTTTAACGGATGATGTTGAACTTAGCAAAATGAGGCTTTTAATTATCTATGCAGTGAAAGTTATCTTGGCTCAAGCCTTTAATTTAATTAGAATTGAAGCGCCTGATAGAATGTAGTTTTAATTTGGCAAATTTAAAATAAAAACTTGATTTTAAATTTTTTCTATGGTAACTTTAATTACGGTAATTGAACCGAAGCGCAGTTTGAGAGTTTAGAGAGAATTCAAACTTGATAATTGAATAAGTTTATGATAATTTAAAACTGTTAAATGGGCTGTTAGCTCAGGTAGGACTCCGTTTTAAAAGTTGCCTAAATGGCAAGTTTTTAAATGGAGCAGGCGAATGAAAAACCGAAGGTTTGACTGAGCCGTATATCAAAAAATGCGCTCGGTAGAAACCAAGCTTGATAATTAAATAAGTTTATGATAATTTAAATGTGATGTGCGGGCTATTAGCTCAGGTGGCTAGAGCGCACCCCTGATAAGGGTGAGGTCCTTGGTTCGAGTCCAAGATGGCCCACCATTTAAATAAAGAGGCTAAAATTAAAAGCCTCTTTTTTAATGTCTAAAAAACAGGACCTCACCCAAAGGGTGAGATTATTGCGATACCGCATAAACGGGCAAAGCCCATTTAGGGTTCGAGATTAAAGATGGCCCACCATTTAAAAGATAAGAGGCAAAGTTATATGCCTCTTTTTTAATGCCTGAAAACAGGACCTCACCCAAAGTGTAATTTAACGACCAAATTGATTTGTACGGATACTTTGATTATTTTGGACAGCCCGCTCTGCGAGGGCGTTTTCAGTTCGGAAAATTACGATAACCCGCAAAAATCCAACTGCTGATCTGGACTTTTTGGGGACTGTACGGATAGATTGAGATTTTCTTAATATAACTGAATTACGCACCAATTTTGAAGTGTACGGATAAAATGATTATTTTGGTAAAGTCCAGTTCCGC
>ULUL01034258.1_pt1 | contig 13417 bp, 13 predicted proteins | sample 1958481 | NCBI WGS metagenome assembly ULUL01 (sample SAMEA4835759, study PRJEB28245) | human gut metagenome | biome: gut microbiome; material: fecal sample | place: Denmark | collected 2008 | reverse complement strand
ACTTCAGGTAGTTACAGGAATTTACTTTGGCAATTAAATTACGAAGTATTTCTATGATAATCTGGGCAATGAGATCGGAACAGCAGCGTTTAGCAACGGGGAACTGGATGCTGCCCACTGTACTTCCTGGAGTTTTAGTAAAAGCGAGACGGAAGTAACCGGAGAAGACGATGATGCGCAGACGATTTCTACCAGCTACAGCAAAGAATTAAATCCATCGTCTTATCAGTCAGATGTGGATACCGAAGATTATTACGACCAGTTCAATGATGCCGTATTAAGCGAGACGACTACAGAGAATGTAACCGATGCGGAGGGGAATGCCCTGTCGCATAAAACCACTACCATCCGGGGAAAGAACCGATCCGAATCCACCACGACTTATGAAACGGACGACTTTGGCAGAACCACAAAAGAGGATACCGTCACCAAGAACTATCAGGATGGCAGGTGGCTTCCTGCCTATGAAACCCAGACTCTCTCCACCTATGATGAGAACGGCAACGTGAGCCAGACGGAGGCAAAGAGCCGGAAAGAAGGGGAGACAGAATGGGAAACCCAGACGGTTAAAACGGATTATGATGAGCAGGGACATGTTACAAAGGAATACACTCCAAGAGGGACAAAAGAGGATGTTGCCACCAAGTATGAATACGACATCCTCGGACGAATGATTCAGTCCGAGATTCCACAGGAGAAAAAGGATGGAAGTATCAGTTACCAGACCACCAAAACCGAGTACGACAATACGGGAAATGTGACGGAACAGGAAGAACAAATCGATAGTGACAGGACAGCAAGAACCGAGTATACTTATGATAAACAGGGAAACCTTGTCATGGTCAAGAGCTGCCTGGATGCAGATAAAGCACAGTATGTCCAGTATGTCTATGATGTGCAGGGGAACAAAGTGCGTCAGTTTACCGGAATGACCAGTCCGCTGACGATTACGGTATCGGAAGTGACGGAAGCAGAAGACAATGCGGATACTTTTTCTTACGCTGGGAAGAACTATCAGTTAGAGGTCAGCGGAAAGAAAAAGGCAAATAGTATTGCTGAGACAAAGTACGAATACGATGGGAAAAACCAGTTAATTTCCTATACCGATCCGGAGGGCAGGACGGAGACCTATACTTATGATGTCAACAGTAACCTGACCAAAACAGTAGATAAAAACGGAAACACACAGAAAAGCACCTATGATTACCAGAACCGTCTGACGGAGATGGTGGCAAAAGAGAAAAAGACGGGGAAAGAAACCACTCATACCTATACCTATAATGCCTATGGGAATGTGGCAACACAGGACAACACTACTTTTACCTATGATGATGTGTCCGGGCAGGTGACAAAAGAGACAACCAAGCTGACTAAGAATCAGGATATAGTCAAGAATTACACCTATGATAGTGCGGGGAATAAGTCTGCCTTTGCAGTCAAAGTGGGAGAGGATACCAAACTTTCCTTGCAGTATACCTATGATGGGGAGTCGAAACTGACCTCTGTCACCGATGAAAAAGGGAGCAAGATAGTAGGATACGGCTATGATACCGATGGAAATCTTGCAAAAAGAACGGTGGATGGAAATGGTATGACAACTAACTATGTCTATGATTACCAGAACCATCTGACATCTCTAAAGAATCAGACAAAGAGTGCCGGGGTGATTTCCGAATACACTTCGGAATACTTAACGAATGGACAGAAATCTAAAGAGACAGCGGATACGATGGATGAGGATGGAAAGAAGTCGAAAAAGACATCTACCTACGTCTATGACCTACTAGGACGTATTACAAAAGAAACAAAAACGGGCAGCGAGGATATTTCCTATACCTACGACAGTAACAATAACCGGAAAGAGACGACGGTTGGCAATAAGGTAACTGCCTATAAATACAATAAGAACGATGAACTGCTCCGCACGGATACCCTGAATACTGATACGGAGGAAGATGCCGTTGTCATCTACAAAAACGACAAGAACGGAAATCAGCTTGCCACAGTCAACCGCTATGAAATCTCAAGTGATAAAAAGGACAGCACCTATGTGGATATCGACGTGACTTTGGGGGATAACCGCCTGAATGAGAACGTGGTAAATCATTATAATGCCCTGAATCAGCTAACCCAGACGCTGACAAAGAACTATAAGGTCAGCTTTACTTATGATGCTGAAGGGATTCGGACCAGTAAGACCGTGAATGGAGAGAAGACAGTCTTTGTCTGGGACGGGGATCAGTTGGTGATGGAGCTTTCCGAGGGTGGGAAGGTGCAGAAACGGTATATCCGTGGAAACGACCTTGTTTATTCGGATAAGGGAACGGACACCGAGAAACAGTATTATGTCACCGATCCGCATGGAAATGTAGTGCAGCTTATGGATGAAAGCGGAAAAGTTACAAAAACCTATGAGTATGATTCGTTTGGAAATGAAGTGAATCCGGACAGTAAGGATGAGAATCCGTTCCGTTATTGCGGGGAGTATTATGATAAGGAGACGGAGGAGATCTACCTTAGGGCGAGGTATTATCAGCCAAATGTGGGAAGGTTTTTGACGAGGGATACTTATACCGGGGAGGAAGATGAACCGGAAAGCCTGCATTTGTATACTTATTGTTATAACAATCCTGTGTACTATATGGATGTTACAGGAAATAAACCTATTCAACCAAAGCCATTACCAACACCTAAACCAACTATAAAACCAACATCTGCACCTAAACCACAACCTGGACCTGCACCAACTTCAAAACCCAAGAAAAAAACAAAAAAATCAAAAGCAACAAAAATTATAGTAAAATACAGAAAAGAAATAAAAGCGGCAGGGAAAAAATATTCTGTAGATCCGGTTATAGTCGGAGGTTGTATATATGCAGAACAAAAAAGGAATGTAAATTTTGTTGATACGTTAACTGATTGGGTTGGATTCTATGGCGTGTTAGACACATCTATAGGAATAGGTCAGGTTAAGGTGTCTACGGCAATAATGCTTGAAGATAAAGGATATGTATCTAAGACAAAAAAACAGATGGTGGTTGGAAAATACCATTAGTTGGTTTTGTGCATGGAACTAGAACAATGGCTGTTGCAAATCGATTAGAAAATAACAAATGTAATATAACATACGTAGCAGCATATTTGAAATATTGGATAGATGATTGGAAACCTGTATATCCTAAAATTGGGAAAAAACCAGCCATTCTCGGTACATTATATAATTTAGGTGACAATGCTAAAGATGCAAATCCAAATCCTAAACCGAATGAATTTGGCAAGTATGTTAAGAAGAAATATAAATATGTGAAAAAAAAGCTAAAGTAGAGGAGAGAAAAAATGAAAAAGTGGAAAATGCTCGCAATTTTTGAATATTTTGTTCCCTTGATTTTCTTTGTGTTAACTAAATTATTTACAAGATGGGGACATGACATAGAAAATTGTATTTTTGCTTTTTTTGTTGGTCTTTTAATACAATGTTTAATAGGTATTTGTGGGTTAATAGGAATTCGGAAAGAAGTAACTATGTATAGAGAACGTATACTTTTCAGTGTTAGTGTAGTCCCCCTATTTTTTATAATTGTAATGTTTTTCGTAAGTAGGTGTTATTGGTAAAAATAGGTGAGACCATTTGTTTTGGCATAGCTGTGACTTGGGAGGATAACCACTTAAATGATAAGGTGCTTAAACAATTCTTAGTGTACGGATTCATGATGCCACTTATTTGTGCTTGAAAAGGCAGAACTTAATCCTATAAAATAAAAGTATACTTTTATTTTATAGGAGATGTTTCACATGCAAAGTACGAATGAGTATGTTACTGATTTTGGTCATCTTCATTTACGGATTGAAGAAATTTTGAAAGATCGTGGGATAAGCAAGACGAAAGTCTGTAAGGAGCTGGACATTCCACGTACAAATTTCAACAGATATTGTCAGAACAAACAGACACGATGGGACTTGAAGTTTTTATGTAAATTGTGTTTGTACTTGAAGGTAGACTTAGGAGAATTGACAGAGTACATACCGCCAAACCTGGAAAGTAAATGAATATGAATCATTAGTAAAGAATTAGAGGAACATGTCAGGAACATGGCTCCTCTTTTCTTTTTGCACAAAAGAAAAGAGGCGGCTGTGTTCTGGTGGAGAGAAGGGAGAAGAACACAGATGGGGCGAACGACCAGCAAAAAGATGATTCCGTTATTGTTGCTTAGGATACTATGGATCCATGCGGATAAGGATCATATGATCTCGATGGAATATATATGTGACAGATTGGAGGATGAATTTGAATCGGAAAGAAGGATGGGGAGACCGGCATTGAGGAAACTGGTATCCTCTAACATTCGTCAGCTTAATCTCTTTTTTCATGAAACGCAGTGGTGCTTGAATGAGAGAGAGGAACTTCAGATCTGTGAAAAAGCGATTGCCAATCCGGAGCAGCCCGGCGGATACATTAAGGTATATTGTCTGAACGACAGATTGTTTTCGGATACGGAGATACGCATGTTGCATGACAGCATATTATTTTCGCCCGGCGTGGACGATGGATGTGCCAGTCGGATTCTGGACAAATTAAAACGTTGTGCAAGCAAATATTTTGGAAGCTGGTTCGAATATGTGAAATACCGGGAGACATTCAAGCGATGCCAGTGTGAGCGGCTTTTTCAATATTTGATGGAAATTGGAAAAGCAATCAAGAAAATGAGAAAAATAACATTCCGGTATCGGAAAAACGGGAAACTATCGGACAGAGTATATACAGTAACACCATATTTCCTGGTTATTAGTGGCGGCTGGTATTATCTTATCTGTAATACGGATGGAAAAGACAATCTGTCTCATTATCGCATTGATCGGATGCAGCAGGTGGAAATGCACCCGATGGAGCATGGAAAGTGCATGAATCAATTGGATGGTATCGATCCTTCCTTTGAAATCTCACGATATATGGAGGAACATCCGCGAATGTCCTATGAAAAGCCGGTGAGTGCAACACTTATGGTAGAGGAATACCTTGTGGAAGCAGTGGAAACGGAATTTCGGATCACTTCTAAGATAAAGACACAGGAGCATCTTTTTCGGATACGGATCATATCCACCAAGACGGCAATCTGTAATTGGATCATAAACCTGACTGAACATATCAAGATTGAAACGACATCAGATCCGACCATCATTGAGCAGTTGTGTCAAAAGGCGCAGTATATTATAGAAAATTATCAGAAAACAAATAAAATCACATGATTCTCCGAAAATTCCAAAATAATGGAAATTTCACATTATATTATATTCCTGACAATGGTAATGAAAAATGACGGTGTATTATTACGGAAAACCGTAATGACTATCGTGGAACAATTAGTCTTTTTCGTTTTCGAGCATTGTTATATAATTCAATTGTGGTCACAGAAAGGATGTGAATGCTTGAAGAATGTATGAGAGCATAGTCCGGAGAAAATTGATGTTTTACTTAGAACAAACGAAGATGTCAAAGTATAGATTTGCACAGAAGAGTGGAATGCCACTTAGCACATTGTATGACATCGCAAAAAAAGAAGATTATGATATTCGTGAAAGTAATATCATTAAGGTAAGTCGCGGTATGAGTATGGAGCCTTTTGAATTGTTTCAGACAAACGAACAAATTCTTGTAATACAAAATATGCAAGAAATAATGTTGATACAAGAAGTAAGATTGCTCCCATCGCAATATCAAAAAATCTTGTTTGAGTATCTGCAAAGTTTACGAAAGATTGCAGACGACAAGAAATTATAAGCATGTTTCACTTAGTATAGACGGCATTATATGTGGAGAAATGAGATTGACAAAACCAGAGTTTCTTCATATCATAATAAGTAGAAAGCACTGGACATCCACACAAAGGATGTAAAGATTTGTGGCTATGTCATAGTCAATTTTGATTATGACAAACTGCGTGGCACGGTATCCTGGAGGAGATTGTCATATCCAATATGAGGATTAGGTCATATGTGATTGGTTTAAGTATAACAGCTTAAGCAAACTGCCAGTGGTGATTCTGAGGGAAGCGAAAGCTTCCCTTTTTTTCTGCCTAAGAAAGAGAGGATTATTGAAATGGGAAAATCAGCATTGATTAAAAAGATACATAATGCGGCAGTTAACTATCAGAAATATCTTGCAGGAAGGACATTTCTTTATGTATATGATGATTCGGTTGTAGAAATTGTTTTTAAGAGCTCGTCTTTTCAACATTTGACAGGAGTAAAGACAAATTTAAAAGCAAAAGGATTCTATGCTCATGCAAAGAAGAAAAATGGTTTGCGACCAGGAGAAGTAATGTTCGACAAAACACATCCGTATGATCTTGCAGAAAAGAAAATCGATTATTTAGGAGATTTATATAAGGTTACTTGTAGTGATGTAATGATTGCTACGGACATTGTGACGATAAGCGCAGTGTATAAAGTGGGAGTTACAAATTTTCGATTTATTCTTCTATGTGGACCAAACAGAGATACAAAGGGACAGTTGATAGATGATTGTTTGGTGCCGTATTCTTTTCGAGTCGAAGATATTAGTGCCAGCCGCTTTGAAGAACTACATGAAGTACAATATATCTTTTCAAAGGGGACAAATGAGAGATATTATTCTCAAATAACATATTGCGCAGGAAGAGAAAATTTGGATCTTCCTGCACAGATAAAAGAAAAAATCAAGATTTCTTGAAAATGAAATGAGGTGGCAGGTGCTGCCTCATTATATTTTCAAGGTTTTCTAAAGAATATCTTGTTATTCCGTTATATTTGCAACGGAATAAATAGTCTACCATTTTTCAAAACCTACTTTTATAATTTAGATGTGTCCACAGGGAACATATCCTGTCAGGACACGGACAACTGAATACGATGATTTCACTGGACATGAGGAACAGTTACGCATTGCGCCGTGCCGCAGATGCGCCAGGATCGGTAGGACAGACACAAAGGAGATAGCTTATCAGGTATTTTTTGATTGATCTGTCTGATGTGAGATGCCGGGAGCGATAACATCCATGCAAAAGAGGAATTGTGGTGATTCCGTGGTTGCGACTGTTCTATGATAATGATACTCCCTTTATGGTCTATAAGAGATGGTGCGAGTCCAGAGTGTGCTGCTAACCACAGTGACCAGTGATTTCAACTGGAGATTATGTTTCATATATCTTGACAATACACACGATGCGTGGTAATATATGAATGAAAAATTATTTATTGAGGAGATATTATGGAACTAAAGGAATTATTAAAGGAAGCAAGGAAACAAACAGGCATGACACAGAAACAATTTGCCGCATATTTTAGAATTCCTTACCGAACATTAGAAGATTGGGAACGAGGTGTTCGACATATAGCAGAATATCTTCTTCGATTGATGATTTATCGTTTGGAAATGGAAGGTTTGGCAAGAGGACTTTCAGAAAAAATGCCAGATTGATGTTGGAGGTGAATACAATGCCTTTACAAACAGACCATTTAGATATTCCTATTTGGCAAAAGTATACTATGACGATTGAAGAGGCTGCCGCATATTTTCATATTGGAAGAAGCCGCATAAGAGCAATTGTAGCGGAAAATCCATATGCACCATATGTTTTAATGGTTGGAAATCGTGTTCAGATAAAGAGAAAATTATTTGAGCAGTTTGTGGATGAGGCAAATGCACTTTGATCTAAACGATTTTGTTAAATGGGCTGTAGCATAATATAAAAATATGCTATTATATTTAAGTCATACTAGTGCTTAGCTTTCTTTAGTGGAAAGTGAGGAAGCATGTTATGAATACAAGTCGAAGAGACAAAAAGAATCGAAAACTGCATAATGGAGAAATTCAGTTAGCGGACGGCAGATATCGTTATAAGTATATAGACGAATTGGGTAAATCCCGGTATGTCTATTCAAAGCGGTTGGTTCCAAATGATCCTGCAGTACATGGAAAGAAAGAAGAATCACTGCGTGAGAAAATCGCAAGGATTCAGAAAGACAAGCAGGATAAAATTGCAATGAGCCGTGGCGATATGACGGTGTTAGCTTTAGTGGAGCTTTATATTTCTCAGAAAATAGGTGTTAAGCCGAGTACAAGACTTGGTTATAAAACAGTAGTGAATTTTCTGAAAAAAGATCCTTTTGGAAAGAGAAAGATTTCATCTGTAAAAACTTCAGATGCCAGAGGATGGTTGATTGATCTGCAAAAAAATGGCAGAGGATATAGTTCTATTCATTCCATTCGAGGTGTGTTGCGTCCTGCATTTCGGCTTGCCTATGAAGACGATTTTATTAGAAAAAATCCATTTGATTTTGAGTTGGCAAGTGTGCTTGTGAATGATAGTGTAATCCGACAGGCACTTACAAGAAAGCAGGAAAGACTATTCTTGGAGTTTGTCCGCAAAGATGCACATTATCAAAGAGTGTATGAGGGTATATTTATTTTGTTTAATACCGGACTTCGAATTTCTGAATTTGTAGGACTGACAATAGGTGATATTGATTTTGAACATATGATCATTAATGTGGATCATCAGTTGGTTAGAGTGTACAATGAAAGAAAGTCATATATTATTCAGAAAACCAAAACAACGGCAGGGGTGCGTAAAGTACCGATGACGCCAGAAGTTGCGGATTGCTTTCGAAAGATTATAAAAAATCGAAAGAAAGTAAAAAAGGAACCGGTAGTAGATGGATACAAAGGTTTTCTATACTTAGATCAAAATGGAATGCCGATGGTGGCGTTACATTGGGAAAAATACTTTCAGTTCATTCGTGAAAAGTATAACAAGTTGTATAAGGAACCATTACCAACAGTCACTCCGCATGTGTGCAGGCATACCTTTTGTACTAAGATGGCAAAATCTGGAATGAATCCGGCAAAGCTAAAGTATATTATGGGACACAGTTCTATGGATATAACTTTTGATACCTATACTCATTTGCAAGTAGATGATGTGAGGGATGAGATGCTAAACATAGCACAAATGGAAAATAATATGATTATGCAGGAATCGCTGAAAACAATGGAGTTAGAAAACAATGAAGAGGAAGAGTTATTTAATTTTTAACTTCATAATGACAAGGTGCAAAAACCTTGATTTTACACCTTTTTTTACACCTTTCAAATGAAAGAAAATAGTAATTTACAGGGTGTAATAAGAAAATAATGAAAAATTATATATCGTTTCAATATTATTGATGTGGTAAGAGATTTCAGGTATTGAACGGTGTTAAAAGGATATGAAAAATTATGATTAGAGTATGTTTCATCTGCCACGGCAACATCTGCCGCAGCACCATGGCGCAATTTGTTTTCCAAGACATGGTAAACAAGCGTGGTCTTTCCGACCAATTTACAATTGATTCCAAAGCGACGAGCACGGAGGAGTTAGGCAACCCGCCACACCGCGGAACCGTGCGCAAATTAAGTCAGGTAGGAGTGCCGGTTCTGCCACATAGAGCGAGCCAGTTAAGCCGCAGCGATTACGACAAATTTGACTACATCATTGGCATGGATACCTGGAATATGAAGAATATAAACCGGATTTTAGGTGGTGACCAGGAGGGGAAAGTCAGCAAACTTTTAGCGTGGAGCGGAGATGGAAGAGATATTGCAGACCCGTGGTATACCGGCAATTTTGACGAGACGTATGATGATGTTTTAGAGGGATGCGAAGCATTTCTTACTTTCCTTTTGGAGAATGGTCTGTTATACTAGACAAGATAAGATAATAAAATGTATCAAAAAGAGCAGTGATTGATTCATTGGAAAGGAAGGATGACATGAAAGTACTGATGGTAAATGGAAGTCCTCATAAAGAAGGCTGCACGTATACGGCGCTGAAAGAAGTGGCCGGTGCGTTAGAGAAATATGGCATTGAATCGGAAATTTTCTGGGTTGGTAATGGAGAAATTGCCGGTTGTATCGGATGCGGAGCCTGTGCGAAGACGGGAGAAGGATGTTTCCGCAAGGACGTTGTAAATGAATTTGTTGCGAAGGCCGGAGAGGCGGACGGATATATATTTGGTTCGCCGGTACACTATGCTGCGGCAAGTGGAGCATTGACATCATTTATGGATCGTGCGTTTTACAGCGGTGGCAGTAAAATGACCGGAAAACCGGCAGCAGCTGTAGTAAGTTGTCGTCGTGGAGGAGCGTCGGCGGCATTCGACCAGATTAATAAGTATTTTACCATTAACTGTATGCCGGTTGTTGGTTCCCAGTATTGGAATCAGGTGCATGGGGGCAAGGCAGAAGAAGTGAAGCAGGACGAAGAGGGAATGCAGACGATGCGGACGCTCGGAAACAATATGGCATGGCTTCTTTCATGCATTGAAGCAGGAAAAGAGAAGGGCATTACATTCCCGGAGAGAGAACCGGTAATCCGTACAAACTATATTCGCTAATAATGCGTGGGGTTACACAAGAAAAAAATTAGGAGGGCCACACATGAATATTTGGCATGATATCAGCAAGGAGCGGATTTCTTCGACCGATTTCATTGCGACAATTGAGATATCGAAAGGAAGCAAGAAAAAATACGAATTAGACAAAGAAACGGGATTGATTATTTTGGACCGTATTCTTTACACTTCGACCCATTATCCGGCGAACTATGGATTTATCCCGAGAACGCTCGGCGATGACAAGGACCCGCTTGACGTACTTGTGATTTGCTCGGAGGAAATTGAGCCGATGTCGCTGGTTCGCTGTTACCCGATTGGCGTTATGTACATGCGTGACAATGGGGATATGGATGAGAAAATTATTGCGATTCCGTACAACGACCCAACATACAATTACTATACCGACATTGAGCAGCTGCCGGAGCACATCTTTGAAGAGATTCAGCACTTCTTCTCGGTATACAAAGATTTAGAGAATAAGGAAACAGACGTCAAGGACTTTGGTGGTCCGTCAGAAGCAATTGCGGTTATTGAAAAATGTATTGCTAACTATGAGAAAAAATACGACGATAAAAAGTAATGAAACAATGAAATGGTTTATCATGCGATAAACAGTACGCATATGAAAAATCCCTGTCAATTTCGGGTGAGATTTTCACCCGAAATGACAGGGATTTTTTTGAATCATTAACAATTAACTTTCCTGCAAATAAAGAGCGTTTGCAGCAATTACTTTTTTCATGGCTTCCTCGCCCGGAGCACCGATGGTGTTACGTTTTTCTACGCATGTTTTCATCGAAATTGCTTTGTAGATATCCTCTTCAAAAACAGGAGAAATCTTTTTATACTCTTCCAATGGAAGGTCGTCGAGTGGAATTTTCTTCTCGATACAAAGCAGCACTAACTGTCCGATGATGCCATGTGCATCACGGAAAGGAACGCCGTGGTTGACTAAGTAGTCAGCGGCATCGGTCGCATTTGTGAAACCATGTTTTGCGCTGTCTTCCATAATTTCCTTATTAAACTTCATTGTGTCAATCATGCCGGTAAACAGTGCCAGACATCCCTTTACGGTGTCAATGGCATCAAAGGTAAATTCCTTGTCTTCCTGCATATCTTTGTTGTAAGCAAGCGGAATTCCCTTCATTGTTGTCAGCATTGAAATCAAAGCACCGTATACACGACCGGTTTTTCCTCGGACAAGTTCGGCGATGTCAGGATTCTTTTTCTGCGGCATGATACTTGAACCGGTGGAATAAGAATCATCAATTTCAACAAAACGATATTCGTTTGAGTTCCACAGAATGATTTCTTCACAGAAACGGCTCATATGCATCATAATCGTCGAGAGGGCACTGAGCAGTTCAATGAGGTAATCACGGTCGGAAACCGAATCCATACTGTTAAAAGTAGGGCCGTCAAATTTCAAAAGCGAAGCGGTGTACTCGCGGTCCAAAGGATAGGTTGTTCCGGCGAGAGCGCCGGCACCGAGTGGACAGTAATTCATACGGTCATAGATGTCGCGCAGGCGGCTTCTGTCGCGGCGGAACATTTCAAAATAAGCCCCGAAATGGTGAGCAATTGTCTCCTGCTGAGCTTTCTGCAAATGGGTAAAGCCCGGCATAAAAGTATCAATATTTTCTGACATGATCCGGTGAATTACCACCATCAATTCTTTGAGCAAATCATTGATTTCAACGATTTCATCTCTTGTGTATAATTTCATATCCAAAGCAACCTGGTCGTTTCGGCTGCGTCCGGTGTGAAGTTTTTTGCCGGGATCTCCGATGCGTTCAATCAGGTTTGCCTCCACGAAACTGTGAATGTCCTCGTGTTCCGCAGTGATTTCTAAAGCACCGCTCTCTAAATCATTCAGGATTCCCTGCAGGCCATCGACAATGGCATCTTTTTCAGAAGTAGTTAAAATCCCCTGTTTTTCTAACATTGTTACATGTGCAATACTTCCTAAAATATCCTGTTTGTAAAATTTCTGGTCATAGGAAATGGAAGCGTTAAAATTGTGTACTAACTGATTGGTCTCTTTGGTGAATCGTCCTCCCCAGAGTTTCATAAGTATCCTCCATTCTTAAGCCTGATAAGCAGGCGGTTATTTAATGTTACATCCAACAGATGTTCTCCCACAGCATCATAAACATACTATCATTTACAAAGAAAATTAGCAATAGAAAATTGACCGATTGGAGGCGGCGTGGTAAAATGAATATCAATGCCGTTGGAAGTAGAAACGAAACGGTAAATTAGTTTAAGGGGGATATGGCAGATTGAAAAAAATAATAAAGACAATTGGCTGGACGCTGCTTGCCCTCCTTGTCTGTTACGGCTTGGAAGTGTTGTTTCGTGCCTTGTTTGGACTTGCGTTACATAAGGGTATGACAAAGCAGGAACAAATCCGAGTGCAGATTATGGCAAATTTTATTTTGAAATTGGTTGTATTATTTGTGTTTGGTTTCTGGTATGCCGTGCGGGAAAACAAATGGCATTACAGACCGGATTACCGCCCATTATTTACGGTAAAACGTATCGCCGGTTTGACGGCGATTGGGCTGTTTGGACAGTATGCGATTGGCATCACCGTTGGATTTTTGCGGTATCTTCTGCCAAACATATTTGCTTCCTATGACAATGTGAGTGAGATTTTAAGCCTGAAAAACGGTTCTCCGTTTGCTGTGCTGCTTCTTGTTGTTGTCGTGGGACCGATTGCGGAGGAACTACTGTTTCGCGGCGTGATTTACGGCGGACTTAGAACTTGTTTTCCGGTTGATGTGTCAGCACTTGTTTCGGCACTGATTTTTGGTATATACCATAAAAATATTGTTCAGGGATTGTATGCGGCTGCCTTTGGTATTATTTTGGCGTACATCTTTGAAAAAACACAGAGTATCTGGGGAAGCACCCTTATGCATATGGCATTTAATTTAAGTTCTTATTTAATCAGTGGAATCGGACAATGGTTTGCCTATCGGCAAATCCGGATTGCTTCTATCTG
>ULUL01014093.1_pt1 | contig 13500 bp, 10 predicted proteins | sample 1958481 | NCBI WGS metagenome assembly ULUL01 (sample SAMEA4835759, study PRJEB28245) | human gut metagenome | biome: gut microbiome; material: fecal sample | place: Denmark | collected 2008 | reverse complement strand
ACGTATTCGTAGTGGGGGGGCGGTTTATAAACGCAGCCAAAAGCCGGGAATGATGGCGCCCGAATCCGAAATCCTGTTAATGAGCTGAATATCGTTTGAAAAATAGAGAGAATTCGTTAAATTGTCTTGAAATAAAATCAATATAGCGTTTCTTAGATGGGGCCATTTAGAGATAGATGCTGAAAAATAGATTCGGTTATGAAGAAAATATTTTGTTTAGTTTGTTTTTTCTCTGCTTTATTTTCGTTGAAAAGCATTGCTGCTGTTCCTGAGGGAGCTATTCCGTTTGTTTTCGACGGACATCTGTACCTGCAATCGACCTTGAATGATACTATTCCCGTTACCCTTATTTACGATACAGGAGCTGACTTTCTCTATCTCGACGAAGATTATTTGAAACTCAAAAATCTGCAAAACGCTTTCGGACGAAAAGGTAAGGCTAAAATGGGAGGTGCGGGGAATGGCGAGCCTGAACGCATAGAAATATTCATCGATCCGATTACAGTCCATTGCGGGGCGAGGGAATACCAAAACGAGATTACACCTATAATTAAGTTGCGTGATCTCCTCGGGAGGCACACTGACGGCTTGTTAGGTAATACTCATCTATTGATGAATCCTCTGGAAATCAATTTCAGCGAGAGCTATTTGCGCCAGTTAAAAGAACCGTTGTTAGCTGAACAGCTCGATAATTATGTAAAACTCGACGCTCGATTCGAGGATAACCGTATCGATGTAAAGGCGACGCTGCAAATCGACGATGAAAATAGCCTGGAGGGTTGGTTTAGAATGGATTTAGGGTGCGGCTCCACGATTATTCTCACGAATGAAACGGCGTCTGCATTCAATTTTATGGATGTGCCGAAGGCATATTTTCGTACGCAGGCCGGAGGTATCGGCGGCGGTTCTGAGGAGGTTACGATAAGGGCTGCAAAATTCTGTATGGTCGATACGCTCGAAAATATCGTGATAGATTACTCGCTCAATGAAAAGGGGGCATTATCGTCGGACAGACCCTATATAGGTATAATAGGTAATGAGATCTGGTCGCTCTACGACATTGTTTTGGATCCGGTAAGTTCTTCTGTATGGGTCAAACGCAATGAGAATCAGGGTACCTACGCCCAATCGTCGGTGACGCATATGGTTACTGGTGACCGTACGGATATTTGCGGTGGCTGGATTGTCAATGGCCTATATAAAGGAGGAGTCGCGGAGCAAGCCGGTATCGAAATCGGTGATATAATTGTAGCCATAAATAATCGTCCTGTCAAAGAAATAACCTGGGAAGAGCAACGAAAAGGTTTGGAACTTCAGGGAGAAACTACATATACCGTTCAAAAACCCGACGGTCAAATCGTTTCCTATACTTTGTTTATTGGTAAACAGATTATCTGACCCAACTATATCCCATATAGTCCGGAGTTTGCTGTTTCCAAAAAAATTGTGGAAAGGACGAGTATATGTCGATATGGAATCGGGACCGAGGACGATCGGTAAAGATGCCGCTCGCTGCCACGGGCCGGTTTGAATGTATGATCCATATTATTCGCCGAAAAACTCGCGGATAATTCCGTATGTTTTGTAAGTTTGGGGATAATTATGTGCGACTATGAAACATCCGGTAGATATTGATAATTGGAATCGTCGGGAGAACTATCTTTTTTTCCGGGATTTCGCCAATCCTTATTACAGTGTTACATCGCAGGTCGATGTAACGGAAGCGTATATTCGGGCGAAAGCGCTGGGTATCAAGTTTTCGCACTATGCGATGTACGCTTCGATACGGGCTGTCAATTCCATTGAGGCATTGAGGTACAGGCAGGTCGATGGAAAGGTCTGGCTATATGATCGGATCAGGCTCAATACGGCGGTTGCGCGTGAGGATCACTCCTTTGCATCGGTTATCATTCCCTATAATGATACGCTGGAGGAGTTCGTCGCTGAAGCGCGAGGGATCATTGCAGCCGCGATGCGGGGCGAGGGAGATGCGTACGGAGCCGATTCCGAGAAGGACACGTTTGTTATAAGTGTGAATCCGTGGTATAGCTTCACAGGGTTACAGTTCCAGTTTCCGCAGAATGCAGGCGAGAATATCCCTTTGTCGGTATTCGGAAAGATAATGGTCGATATGCAGGGACGCCGTACGATGCCTGTGGCTGTAAGTTTCCATCATGGGTTTGTCGATGGTTATCAGGTGGGGCGTTATTGGGAGGCGTTCCAACATAATCTCGATACGCTCTCGATGTAAAATACACGATCCGATTTCGGCCGGAGTTTTACGGTTGTCTAATAGGGACAGGTAGGGATATAGGGGAACTTTGAGGGGGACATAAAGAATTATCCGGGTATTATCGTCTGTAAGTTGTGTCTTGCGGCGAGGTGATTTTTTGAGAGGTCTATCGCGGCGTCAGAGGGTCTTATGGATTTATACTGCTCTCCAAAGGAGGCTTTTAGTGGCTTATCCCTTGTAATGGGGATGGTTTTCTGTGTTTTTTAGCCGATTCAGGCGATTGTGAAAGATAATGAATAGAACGATCTTTGTATTGTGAAAAGGGATAAGTGTTAATAGGGTTGATGAAAGGTTAGAAAAATTTTTGCCAAGAAATTTTATTTGTTAAAGATTGTGTGTGGAAAAGTCTGCTGGGAAGCAGGCTTTTCTGTTTCCGGGAGGCGACAGGGGCCGGCATTTCAACCGGTATGCAGGGGCGGTCGCGTTCAAATGCCGGAACAAGTCGATCGCCCTGTCGCGGCAATGCGATCGGGGGATTCGTTGCTGCTTTGCTCATTGTGCGGTCGTATAGTCGGTAATTCGTCGGTGTTGCGGCAGGACGGTTTCGGGGGATGCGGATATCTGTCCGGGATTTTGCATCGAGCTGTGTCACGCGGCCCGTGTCGGTGCGTGTCCGGTGCCGGAGTGCGGTACGAGGTGCTCGGCTTGCCCCGGGACTCGTCTTTGCTGTGGCAGGTGCGGGTCGTGCCGAAGATCGATGTCCCCGGTACGACCCGCACGGGCCGGAGAGTCAGATGCGCGGTTTTACGGCGATGCGCAGCAGCAGCGACAGTGCGTAGATAATCAGGCCGTAGATCGGAGCGATGAACGCCACGCGCAGACCGCCCGAGAGCAGCGTGAATGTGACGGAGTATCCGGTTGTCTGGATGATTTGGAGAATGGAGTAAAAGCCGATCATCATACTCAACACTCCGAGGGTGCAGGCCAGCAATCCGAGCTCCTTGATCCAGCGCGGCGCTTTCCATGTGCAGAAGAGCATGGCGATCAGACAGAGGGTGAGTGCGGTCATCCAGCCGTAGCCGCCTTCCAGGTAGAGATCGGCCGGTGAATGTCGGCTTTCCGATATTGCAAATTCGCTGACCTCCCACTCTTGTGTTTCGGGATTCAGAATGGCGATCTCATGCTCGTTCAGTTGGGGCTCTTTCCCCGGTTCGGTCGGTAATGTGCGGGTGATCTCTTGGGCGGACGGGAGGGCGGTTTTCTCGCCGGGTGTCGCCGATGTCGATTCGGCATCGGCCGCAGCCGATGTGTCGGCGGACGGAGGCGGTACGATGGCGACCTTTTCCTGTGCGAAGAGCGGGACCGAGGCCAGCAGAAGCAGTAGGCCGGTTGCAAGCAGTCGTTTCATTGCGTAATGATTTTAGGTTTGACATTGAGTGGATCGATCCTATTGCAAAGGTAGGGAGACTCGGCTGCAAATCCAATGTCGAATCCCGCTCTTTGCCGGTCGAAAGCCGCTGTTGCGTCCCGGAGAGGTTGCGTTGCGACCGGAATTTTGCTAAATTTGCAATAAACGGCTGCTGCAGGGCGTACTCCGGTGTTCGGTTTCGCCGACTGGACGCGGTCTGTTGCGGGCCTTTGTGCGAAAACGACGGATATGAGACATTCGGTGATGATCGGCTATTGGTGCGTGGTGGTACTGATGCTCGCTTCGGTGATGGCGAGCTGCGGGTATGAGTTTCGGCAGGGGGTGTTCCTTTCGACGACGATGTTGCCCGGGATGTTCTGCGCCAAACTGTCGTTGCCGGGGGCGCTGCGTGCTTCGAACCGTCGGGCCGTGGCGGTCGCCGGCGTTGCGGGTGGCATACTGGTCATCGAATGGCTGGCGTTGCTGTTGGCGCATCGCTATATCTGGAGCGGTTGGTTGCCCGGTGACGGGATGGTTTTCCACGTTCTTTTCTACAATCCGGTTTTCATCGGGTTGCTGCTGGCTGCGGTCCTTATCCCCGAGAGGCTGCTGGACCGCTGGATAAAAGCGCGGTTGCCGCGGATGGAAACAGTGAGCTTCATCTCGGAGCGCCGCAAGGTGACGCTTCCGGTCGGCGAATTGCTCTATGTCGAATCCAACGACACGGAAGTGTTTCTGCACACGGCGGACGGCGGGCTCTATCCTACGCGAACCCGGATTTCGCAGTGGGAGCGTTTGTTGGACGATCGGTTCATACGCATCCACCGTGCTTGGCTGGTCAATGCCGAGCGGGTGTCCCGGGTCACTATGACGGATGTGACCATAGAGCGGGTCACTCTCGAAGTTTCCCGGAAATACCGCAACGCCGTCGCCGAGCGTTTCGGACTGCATAAGCCTGCGCGGTAACGTTCGTTCCGTCATTTTCCTATCCTGTCCGATGCGGCCTTGTGTCGATTGGATACGAATGTGCGTATATATGCAAAAAAGCGTCCCGTGAAGGGACGCTTTTCATTTCGAGGGGCGGTTATTATTTGCCCATGTAGTTTTTCACGTAGTGGTGGTGCTGTCCGTAGCGCTCGAATGCTGCCCGGTCCAGGGATTCCTGGGCCGAAGGATCGGCGATCGAGATGATCAGCCGCGCACGCTCCTGCAGGCTTTTGCCGTAGAGATTGACGGCGCCGTTTTCGGTGACGAACCAGTGGATGTGGTTGCGGGTGGTTACCACGCCTGCGCCGCAGGTCAGTTCCGGAGCGATCTTCGAGATGCCTTTGTTGGTCACCGAAGGCATGGCGATAATCGCCTTGCCGCCTTTCGACAGCGAAGCGCCGTAGATGAAGTCTATCTGGCCGCCGACGCCCGAATAGAATTTCGTGCCCAGCGAATCGGCGCAAACCTGACCGGTGATATCCACCTGGAGTGCCGAGTTGATGGCCGTTACGCGGTCGTTCTTGGCGATGATGAACGGATCGTTGGTGTATCCCACGTCCATCATCAGTACGCCCGGGTTGTCGTCGATGAAGTCGTAAACCCGCTGCGAACCCATCAGGAAGGTGGAAACCATCTTGCCCTTGTCGATGTTCTTCGCTTCGCCGTTGATGACACCCTTCTCCACCAGCGGGAGAACGCCGTCGGCGAACATTTCGGTATGGATACCCAGGTTCTTATGGTTGCCGAGCTGTGCCAGAACCGCATTCGGAATAGCGCCGATACCCATCTGAAGCGTCGCACCGTCTTCGATCAGGGCCGCGCAGTGCTTGCCGATGCGGGTTTCGATCTCGTTGGGTTCGGTGAAATGCGCCTCTTCCAGCGGGGTATCGTCCTGTACGAAGAGGTCGATTTTCGACGAGTGGATCATCGCGTCGCCGAACGAACGGGGAACGTGCTTGTTCACCACCGCGATCACCGTGCGAGCCGTTTCCACGGCTGCCAGGGTCGCATCGACCGAGGTGCCGAGCGAAACGTAGCCGTGTTTGTCGGGCGTCGATACCTGGATCATCGCTACGTCGCAAGGTACCGTGCCGCTGCGATAGAGCTTCTGGGTTTCGCTCAAAAAGACGGGAATGTAGTCCGCATAACCGCTCTGCGTCACTTTGCGCACGTTCCCGCCCACGAAGAACGAGTCGAGCTGGAAGATGCCTTCGAACTGCGGATCGGCATAGGGAGCCGGCCCTTCCGTGTGCAGGTGGTGGATGTGCACATCCTTGAATTCGTGGTTGGCGCCGCGTTCGCACATGGCCTTAATCAGGCACTGGGGGGCCGAAGCGACCGAGCTGAGGTGAATATGGTCACCCGATTTGATGACTTTCACGGCTTCGGCTGCCGTTGTGAATTTAATCTGAGTGTTCATTTCTTTTTTCTTATTTTAGATAAGATTCCTTGCATTCGGTTAGTTGCGTTTTACCTCGACTTGCTCGTAACCTTCGATGACATCTCCTACGCGGATGTCGTTGAAGGATTCGATGTTCAGACCGCAGTCCTGACCCGTGAGCACCTCCTTGACATCGTCCTTGAACCGTTTGAGCGAGCCGAGCTTGCCCGTGTAGATCACGATACCGTCGCGGATCACGCGGATCGGGGTGTGGCGGGTCAGCTTGCCTTCGCGGACGACGCATCCGGCGACGGTGCCGACTTTGGAAATTCGGAAGATCTCCATGACTTCCGCCGAGCAGACGATCTCTTCCTTCATCACCGGTTCGAGCATGCCTTCGATGGCATCCTTGATGTCGTTGATCGCATCGTAGATGATCGAATAGAGGCGGATTTCGATCTCCTCCTTTTCGGCGAGCTTGCGTGCCGATGCCGACGGACGGACCTGGAAGCCGACGATGATGGCATTCGAGGCCGCCGCTAACAGAACGTCCGATTCCGAGATCTGACCGACGGCCGAGTGGATCACATTCACCTGCACGGTCTCCTTCGAGAGCTTGATCAGCGAACCCGACATAGCCTCAACCGAACCATCGACATCGCCTTTTACGATGATATTCAGCTCCTTGAACGATCCGATGGCGATGCGGCGTCCGATTTCGTCGAGCGTCACGTGCTTCTGGGTCATGATGCCCTGGATACGCTGGAGTTGCTCGCGTTTGTTGGCGATTTCACGGGCCGAGCGGTCGTCCTCCATGACGTTGAACGTGTCGCCTGCCTGGGGAGCACCGTTCAGACCGAGCACCTGTACCGGCGTCGAAGGGCCAGCTTCGGTCACTTTTTGGCCGTTTTCGTTGAACATCGCTTTCACACGGCCCGTGTGTATGCCCGAAAGCATTACGTCGCCTATGTGCAGCGTACCGTTTTGTACGAGCACCGTAGCTACGTAACCGCGGCCCTTGTCGAGTGTCGATTCGATGACGGCTCCCGAAGCGCGGCGGTTCGGATTGGCTTTCAGGTCGAGCATTTCGGCTTCGAGCAGCACTTTCTCGAGCAGTTTGTCGAGGTTCAGGCCCTTTTTGGCCGAAACTTCCTGATCCTGGTATTTACCGCCCCATGACTCCACGAGGTAGTTCATCTGCGAAAGCTGCTCCTTGATGTGGTCGGGGTTGGCTGCGGGTTTGTCGATCTTGTTGATGGCGAAAACCATCGGAACGCCTGCCGCCTGCGCGTGGTTGATCGCTTCGACGGTCTGGGGCATCACGTTGTCGTCCGCGGCTACGATGATGATCGCTACGTCGGTGATCTTGGCACCGCGCGCGCGCATGGCGGTGAAAGCCTCGTGGCCGGGGGTGTCGAGGAACGTGATTTTCTGACCGTTGCGCTCGACGCTGTAAGCACCGATGTGCTGGGTGATACCGCCCGCCTCGCCTTCGATGACGTTGGTTTTGCGGATGTTGTCCAGCAGCGAAGTCTTACCGTGATCGACGTGTCCCATGACGGTTACGATCGGCGGTCGCGGCACGAGGTCTTCCTCGCTGTCCTGTTCGTCGTCGCCGATGGCTTCCTGGATGTCCGCCGATACGAATTCGGTCTTGAAGCCGAACTCTTCGGCTACGACCACGAGCGCCTCGGCGTCGAGACGCTGGTTGATCGACACCATCAGGCCCAGGTTCATGCAGGCCGTGATGACCTCGGTCGCCGAAACGTTCATCATCGTAGCCAGCTCGGCCACGGTCACGAATTCGGTGACCTTCAGGATGGAGCGTTCCTGTTCTTCGCGCTGGAACTCTTCGTTCATGCGCTCGGCTACGGCTTCGCGTTTTTCCTTGCGGTATTTCGAACCTTTGCTCTTGGCGTTTTTCGACGTCAGGCGGGCCAGCGTATCTTTTACCTGCTTCGAAACCTCCTCGTCGCTGATTTCGGGGCGAACGACGGGCTTCGGAGCTTTGAGTTTGTCCTTGCGGGTCTTCTTGTTCTCTCCCGGACGGGGTTGGTTGGATTGCGGACCTTGTCCGCGGCCGGGCTGTGCGGCGGATTTGCCATTGCTGCCCGGCTTGGGGCTGCCTGCCGGCGTACGGGTCACGTCCACTTTCTCTTTACTCAGGCGTTTGCGTTTGTGGCGGTTGCCCGGTGTGAATCCCGACACGTCCATCGTGCCGAGTACCTGCGGACCCGTGAGGGTCTGCACGGCGGGGCGGAAGATGTTGTCGCTCTTGGGTGCCGCTTCCGGTTCGGATTTGGCTGCGGGAGCCGTTTCGGAGGCAGGTGCCACTTCCGTTTTGGGGGCGGCCGGTTGCGGTGCCGGCTGCGGTTTCGGAGCCGCAGCCTCCGGTACGGGCTCTGCCGCCGGTTTGCTTACCGGGTGCGGTGCCGGTTTGGGCTTGGGAGAAAGATCTATTTTGCCCAGAATTTTGGGCTGGGGCAGTTCGTCTTTGATGCTGATGACGTTGCTTTTGATAATTACCTCCTGTGCCTCTTCGCGCGGCTGTTTTTGTGTCTCTTCGAGGGTGATCGTAGCTTGCTTTTGGGCGATCCTTTCTCGGATGCTGTCCCTCTCGTTGCCGGTAATTCGGCTCCCGCCGAACTCCTTCTCCAGAACGGCATAGACGTCCGGCTCCACCAGCGTATTGGGCGAACCGTCGGTTTTTATACCCTTCTTTTGCAGGAAGTCCGTGATGGTATTCAATCCCACCTTGAACTCCTTGGCAACCTGGATAAGTCTTAATTTTCTTTCGTTACTCATATATCGGTTTTAATTTTTGTACGATGGGATGGATTACTCCTCGAATTCCGCTTTCAGGATCTCGACGACTTTCTGGGCCTGCTCCAATTCCAGGTCGGCACGGGCGGCGATCTCTTCGACGGGCAGCTCCAGTACGCTCTTGGCCGTGTCGCAGCCGCAGGCTTTCAGGGCGTCGATCACCCAGCCGTCGATCTCGTCGGCGAATTCGGTGAGCGCTACGTCCTCCTCCTCGATTTCGCGGTAAACGTCGATGTCGTAATCGGTCAGCATCTTCGAAAGCCGGATGTTCAGGCCGCCCTTGCCGATGGCCAGCGATACCTGGTCGGGTTTGAGATAGACCGAGGCGGTCTTCTTCTCCTCGTCGATGGTGATGCTCGAAATCTTCGCGGGATTCAGGGCACGCTGGATCATCAACTGCGGGTTGGTCGTGTAGTTCACTACGTCGATATTCTCGTTGCGCAGCTCCTTGACGATCGAGTAGATGCGAGATCCCTTCATGCCGACGCAGGCGCCGACCGGATCGATGCGCTCGTCGTAGGATTCGACGGCTACCTTGGCTCGCTCGCCGGGGATGCGGACGATCTTCTTGATGGTGATCAGACCGTCGAAGATCTCGGGAACCTCCTGCTCAAAGAGCCGTTCGAGGAACTGGTTGGCCGTACGCGACAGGATGATGCGCGGCTGGTTGTTGTTCATTTCGACGCTCTTGACGATCGCCTTGATCGTGTCGCCCTTGCGGTAATAGTCGTTGGGAATCTGCTCGGTCTTGGGCAGAATCAGCTCGTTGCCTTCGTCGTCGAGGATCAGCACCTCTTTCTTCCATACCTGATATACCTCGCCGGTGATGATCTCGCCGACTTTCTCCGAATATTTTTCGTAAAGGTTGGCTTTCTCCAGGTCGAGGATGCGCGAAGCGAGGTTCTGGCGCAGCGACAGCACGGCCCGGCGTCCGAACGATTCGAGTTTGATCGGATCGACGTATTCGTCGCCCACTTCGTAGGTCGGATCGATGGCCTTAACCTCCGATACGGCGATCTGCATGTTCGGATTCTCCACCGCGCCGTCCTCCACGACCGTACGGTTTCGCCAGATCTCCAGGTCGCCCTTTTCCGGGTTGATGATCACGTCGAAATTCTCGTCCGTCTCGAACTGCTTCTGAAGCGCGTGGCGGAAAACGTCCTCGAGGACTCCGATCATCGTGGCCTTGTCGATGTTTTTAAGCTCCTTGAACTCTGCGAAATTGCTGATAAGATTAAGATTATCCATTGGTTTTTTATCTTGTTTATTTTTTGAATTTTCACTATTTGAAATCGAGGTATTCCTTCGTGTATTTGATCTCCGCAAAAGGGTAGCGGCGCGTAACCCGCACGGTCTGTTTCCGCTTTTTACCCTCTACGGCCTGTTTCTCTTCATAGGAAAGGGTGATTCCGTCCGGGTCCGCCTCGTCGAGCGTCGCCAGTATCTTTACGCCGCTTTTGAGCAATACTTCGACCGGCTTGCCGATCAGTTTGCGGTATTGACGAAGGTGCTTGAGCTCCGAGCCGATGCCTGCCGAAGCTACCGTGAGGGAGAAATCCTCCGTATCGCGGTCGAATTCGGCTTCGATCGCACGGCTCAACTCCACGCAGGTTTCGATGCCTACCGAAGTGTCGCTGTCGATCAGCAATTCCACTTCGTTGGCGGGCGAACAGGTGCAATCCACTACGAACAGGTCGGTGCCGACGAGTTTGGCATTGGCTATTTCGGTGATTTTCGTACAATCGATCATATTTGCTGATGTTATCAATAAAGTCGTTTTCCGGTGCGGGCAGTTCGTGCAAATCCGGACATCTGTCCTTCCCCGGCGAAAACTTGAAGTTCGTTCAGTCGTTTTTGCGGCCGGCCCGGAGGCGTTCGGCTTTTTGACGAAAATGTAGGAAATCGTCGCTTCCCGTTCGTTTTCATCGTCTTGCGTCCTGCGTTTTCTTCGAACATTGCATCGCAAGGAGCACTATTCGCGCCCGAATCTTGTCCCTGTTGTAGCAGGAGCTGTAATCGGGTACCCGCATGGCCCGCAACTGCCGGTTTCTCCCGACGGAATGGGCATGCGAGGGCATGCGGGTCGAGAAAATCGTGCGGATGATTCGCCGGTCGGGAGCGGTGAATATATCTACGAAATAAGGGGACTTGCTCGTCCCCTTACCTCTCTATACCCGTTTACGCTACAAATATAGCGAATGTTTTCCTATTTTCAAACCTTTGTGTCGAAAAATTATTCGTCTTTTTCGTTGCTCTGAGAGTAGGGCTTGATAATGCCGCGCTGCGATTCGCGGATGAACCGGATGAGTCGGTCGCGTTCGGGACTTTGCGGAATCTGTTTTTCGACCTCCTCACAGCCGTTCAGGTAGTTCAGGCCGCTTTGGAAGAGGATGCGGCAGGCGTCGTGAATTTGTGAGATCGTTTCCGGCGTGAATCCGCGGCGGCTCAGACCGACGCGATTGACGCAGGCGAAACGTACCGGATCGTTGTTGCTGACGGTGATGAAGGGGGGAATGTCCTTGCCCACCAGCGCGCCGCCCTGAATCATCGTATGCTCTCCGATGCGGGTCCACTGATGTACGGCTACGTGGCCGCCGATAACGGCCCAATCGCCGACTTCGACCTCTCCGGCGAGCGATACGCGGTTGGCCATGACGCAGTGGCTGCCTACCACGTCGTCGTGGGCGATATGCACGTAAGCCATAATCAGGTTGTGGCTGCCGACGACGGTCTTGCCCCGGGAGGCGGTGCCCCGGCTGATGGTGACGTATTCGCGGATTTCGTTGTAGTCGCCGATTTCGGCCGTCGTTTTTTCACCGACGAACTTCAGGTCCTGCGGGGTGCAGGCGATCGAAGCGGCCGTATGGATCTTGCAGCCTTTGCCGATGCGGGCTCCGTCGTGGATCACGGCTCCGGGACCGATCCAACAGTCGTCGCCGATCACTACGTCGCCGGCGATGTAGGCGAAAGGTTCCACCGTTACGTTCTTGCCGAGTTTCGCGTCGGGATGGATGTATGCCTGGTTGCTTATCATGTGCGGTTACTCTTTATTTTTAACGATCTGGGCCATCATCGTGGCTTCGCAGGCGAGCGTTTCGCCGACGAAAGCCTTGCCCTCGACTACGGCTACGCCTCGTCGGATGGGCTCCAGCAGTTGAACTTCGAAGTGAAGGGTATCGCCCGGAACGACCTTGCGCTTGAATTTTACGCCGTCGATCTTCATGAAATAGGTCGAATAGTGTTCCGGATCCGGAATATTGCGCAATACCAGCATTCCGCAGCACTGCGCCATGGCTTCGACGATCAGCACTCCCGGCATGACCGGCTCCTCCGGGAAGTGTCCCACGAAGAACGGTTCGTTCATCGTGACGTTCTTGATGCCGGCGACCATCGTATCGTCGATGTAGAAGATACGGTCCACCAGCAGAAACGGCGGGCGGTGGGGCAGCATGCGGCGGATATCGTTGATGTCGTAAACCGGCGGTTTGCGGCAGTCGTATTGGAAGCGGGGTTTCTCTCCTTCGCGGCGGATAGTCTGTTTGACTTGCTTCATGAACTCCGTGTTGGCGAAATGGCCGGGGCGGGTAGCCCATACGCGGCCCTTGATGCGTTTGCCGAGCAGAGCGAAGTCCCCCAGCAGGTCGAGGAGCTTGTGGCGGGCCAGTTCGTTGTTGAAACGAAGTTCCAGGTTGTTCAGGTAGCCGCCCGTGATGCGGATATCCTGTTTGTTGAAGATTTTCTTGAGGTGTTCGAGCTGATCGTCCGGGACGGGATTCTCCACAACGACGATGGCATTGTCCAGGTCGCCGCCCTTGATCAGATTCATTTTCATCAGAGGCTCCAGGTCATGCAGGAAGACGAAGGTGCGGCAGGGCGCGATTTTCGAGGCGTAGTCGTCTTCGGGATTGAAGGTCGCGTACTGGTTGCCAATCACCTTGGAGTTGTAGTCCACGTGCAGCGATACGGAGAATTCGTCGTCGGGGTAAAGGATGATGGCCACGCCTTTTTCCGGAATCGTATAGACCATTTTTTCGGTGACGTGGTAGTAGGTGCGTTCGGCTTCCTGGGGTTGCAGGCCGGTTTCGACGATCGTTTTCGCATATTCTTTGGCCGAACCGTCCATGATCGGGGTTTCGCCGGCATCGACGTCGATCGTGGCGTTGTCCACGCCCAGGGTCCAGAGGGCCGACATGATATGTTCGATGGTCGCAACGCGTGCGCCATCCTTTTCGATGGTCGTGCCCCGCGAGGTATCCGTAACATAGTCGCACAGGGCCGGAATTTCGGGTTTGCCTTCCAGGTCGATGCGACGGAAAACGATGCCGTTGTTCTCCGGGGCGGGGTGTACCGTCATCGTCACTTTGACTCCGGTGTGAAGACCTGTGCCTGAAAACGAGATCGGGGCTTTGAGGGTTTGTTGTTTGGCAGCCATAGTCTGAATTTATTCAAATTGCAACATACATTCCCATTGACTGCCGGGTCCCGACGTGTGTGGGGCCGACCGTCATTTTCGGAAATGTTTATCGCATTATTTGCGCGCAAATATAGGAAATATTATTCAAAAATCGTATTTTTGCCTAAACGAATGATAAACCGAAACTCCGTGGCAGCACCCGATAAAACTCCCCGTCCTCCCAAATTGCATCTTCCCTTCGAAACGAAAAAGAC
>ULUL01058100.1_pt1 | contig 13511 bp, 10 predicted proteins | sample 1958481 | NCBI WGS metagenome assembly ULUL01 (sample SAMEA4835759, study PRJEB28245) | human gut metagenome | biome: gut microbiome; material: fecal sample | place: Denmark | collected 2008 | reverse complement strand
TTTTATATCGGTTATACTATACGGCATTTTTGGACGCTAACTTACTTTCTCAGAAACTATAAATACAGTTCTTTATTATTCTCCCACAATCTTCCATGAAAGGAAAAACAGAAATAACTATAAATGGTACGGCGTTTAGTAACAGTGTCTTTCATTAGTATAAATACATTATATCAAATAGCACTCCACAAAAGAAATCAAAATACGTAGATTTGTCATTTTCTAATCTTCAATATTCGAAACCCCTTATCTAAAAAAAACTCTCTTTCAGACTTTGTAAAACCAATGAAAAATGCACTAAAACTAACTGACAACACACAGGTAAATCCTACCACCATAAACCTTAACCAACCTCTTTCAAATTGCATATGTATGAATATAGGAAGTATAATTGCTACGACCACAGTTGTAATAATGGGAATATAAATATTAATAAGATACTGCCTAACAGGAAGATTAATTAATTTTCTTAGCATATACATTCGAGAAAATTGTGCTACTGACTCAATACAGAAATGTACAATAAATACCGAGTATGCAGGTGCTCCTAATTTAAGTACTATGTAAGAAATTGGAAGAATAGTAAGAAGAATTCCACCTACTACCGCTTGATATACTCTTACCTTACCCGTAGCTTGGTTAGCGATAATACACGGATTTGCTGTTGTATAGATTAAAGATATACAAATCATTATATGGATAAAGATGACAGTATCAGCAGGCACTGTTTTTAGCCAAATAGTTAAAAGAAAATCTGTTTCCAAAAGAACAGGAAGAGTGATAAAAAAAAGTAAAATGAAAGAGAATCTTGCACTACGGAACATGAGACTATGCATCTGCTCTAAATTACCAACAGCATAATTCTTCGTAATCTGTGGATTAAGAGCCATTTGAAAATTAGTAACAAACTGTTGAACAGCAGACTGAACTTGAACTGCAATTCCACGTGCAGCATTCACCACTGGCCCAAAGAATACATTTAACATCATATTCAAACCTTGTGTATATAAAACACCTGCAAGACTACCCCAAAAACTCCATCCGGCAAATCCAGACATCTCTTTCAAAAGCACGACATTAAATGAATGTACATAAAAAGATTCTTCAAAATGCTTTTTACAATATCTTGTATATACCGACCTTATTAATAACTGAACAATTAAAAGTAATACTGCATATACAATCAGCTTATCAAAAAGAGACAGTATTAACAAATAAACTATCAAGAGCTTTAATACAACATCAATGATAGAGATATATGCAAAAACTGACATCTTCTCGTGAGCAACAATATCTGCGTTGTATGGAATAGACATTATATTTACAACACAAGCAATAATTGAGCATTGGTATACCCACATCGCAGCTGTCATTCTATCATCCGGAATAATCATTTTTTCAAGCAAAAACCATAAACCAACGGTTTCACCTAATATTATAATCAAAACGGAAATTATAGCATGAATTTGAAGAGAAGTACTAAATACTTGTTTTAACTTTTCTTTATTACCGGAACCTATTTCAAAAGTGATGTATCTTTGTGTTGCTGCCACCATTCCACCATTGATAAAAGCAAACATGGAAACAATGCCTCCAACCACATTATAAACTCCGAAATCCTCAATACCTAGAACTTGAAGAATTACCCTTGATGTATAAAGTGATACTATCATCATCAAAAGCATTCTTACATAAAGGAGAAGTGTATTCTTTGCTATTCGTTTGTTATTTGTTGTATTGTCTGACATTATTAGTTATTTGAAATGACAACTCCTTACCTATTACCTCCTATTTTATAAATATATTTCTCTCCCACTACTCAATGTTAAAACTATATATATAACAGTCAAATCACGTAGTACGTGATGGTATCGAACCATAAACCTATGTCTCAACTGCACGCACTAATTGTAAACGCAAAGTATAAATTAAAACTTACGCCAAACCATCTTATTAACTATTCCCACATAGCTCTGAATTATCTTTACAACCTTTATCGATACATTCTCATCTACATAATCAGGCACAGGAATGCCATGCTGACCGTCCTTGCAAAGTTCAACAGCTGTATCTACGGCTTGAAGTAATGATTTCTCATCAATACCAGCGATGATAAAATCACCCTTATCAATTGCCTCAGGACGTTCCGTAGAGGTACGGATACAGACAGCAGGGAATGAATGACCAACACTGGTGAAAAAGCTTGATTCTTCAGGAAGTGTACCAGAATCACTGACTACAGCAAAAGCATTCATCTGAAGGCAATTATAGTCGTGAAAGCCAAGAGGTTCGTGTTGGATAACACGTTCATCAAGTTTGAAACCACTTGCGGCAAGGCGATTGCGACTACGGGGATGGCAACTGTAGAGAATAGGCATATCATATTTCTCTGCCATGTGGTTGATGGCATTAAAAAGAGAAAAAAAGTTCTTCTCCGTATCGATATTCTCTTCTCTATGGGCAGACAAGAGTATGTATTTACCCTTCTCCAAACCAAGACGTTGGTGTACGTCACTTGCTTCAATCTCTGCAACGTTATTGTGAAGGACTTCTGCCATGGGTGAACCTGTAACGTAGGTACGTTCCTTGGGCAAACCGCAATCAGCAAGGTACCTTCTCGCATGTTCCGAGTATGCCATGTTTACATCACTGATGATATCTACAATTCTTCTGTTGGTTTCTTCCGGAAGACACTCATCCTTGCAACGGTTACCAGCCTCCATGTGGAAGATAGGAATATGTAAACGCTTGGCGCCGATGACACTCAGACAGGAGTTGGTATCACCTAATACCAATACTCCATCCGGCTTGGTCTGAACGAAAAGTTTATAGGAACAGTTGATGATATTACCACAGGTGGCTCCCAAATCATCACCTACAGCATCCATATAAACCTCAGGCTCCGCCAACTTCAAATCCTTGAAAAAGATTCCATTTAAGTTGTAGTCATAATTCTGACCCGTATGGGCCAAAATCACATCAAAATACTGACGACACTTAGTGATTACCGCTGCCAGACGGATAATCTCGGGACGGGTACCGACAACGATGATCAGTTTCAACTTGCCGTTATCCTTAAACTTTATATCTGAATAATCTAATTTAGGTTGTTTTTCCATATTATTTTTCTACTTTATCAAAGTACGTATCCGGTTTATTGGGATCGAATATCTCATTGCAGTACATAACAGTTACCAAATCTTCCGTATCAGAAAGATTGGTAATGTTATGGGTATAACCAGGAAGCATGATGACAGATTGTATTTTGTCACCGCTCACTTCATAGCTAAGAACCTCGTCAGTTCCTTCTTTCCGAAGTTGAATGAGTCCATGACCACTCACTACGATGAACTGCTCCCACTTAGTGTTGTGCCAATGTTCTCCCTTAGTTATACCAGGCTTAGAAATATTAATACTTACCTGTCCACAGTTCAAAGTATGTACAAGTTCTGTGAAACTGCCACGCTGGTCAATATTCATTTTCAAGTCAAATATGGCTTTTTCTTTTGGCAAGTAACTCAAAAATGTACTATACAGACGTTTTGCAAAAGAATGGGACGGAATTTCCGGAATCATCAGTGTCTTAGACATTTCTGCAAACCGGTGCAATAAATTAACGATTTCACCCAATGTAACCTTATGGGTAACAGGGCAATAGCAATATCTGCCATCAACCTTTGGATGTACTTCAAGACCTTCAAACTCGCAACGATGCTCCTCGCTTTTCAAGGCATGAATCATTTCATCTACAAGGTCATCAATATAGAGCAGTTCTAGTTCTACACTCGGATCATTGACTTGTATAGGCAAGTCATTGGCTATGTTATTGCAGAAAGTGGCTACAGCACTGTTATAGTTGGGGCGACACCACTTGCCATAGAGATTTGGGAAACGATATACCAACACTTTAGCTCCTGCTTCTTTACCATATTGTAGAAAAAGATCTTCACCTGCCTTTTTGCTGCGACCGTATTCACTGTTACCAAAACGACCGGTCAATGAGGCTTGCGCACTGGAGGAAAGCATAACGGGACAAGTGTTATGATATTTCTTCAAGGTATCAAGCAATGTATTTGCAAAACCGAAGTTACCTTTCATGAATTCATCATTGTCTTTAGGGCGGTTTACCCCGGCAAGATTGAACACAAAGTTAGCTTTTTGACACCAAACATCCAATTCTTCAGGAGTGGAATTAAGATCATATTCAAAGACTTCATCTATTTGTAAGTTGCCGTAACAATGAGCCTTACCATCTTTGATATTATTGAGTTGAGCACAAAGGTTTCGACCAACAAAACCTTTGGCACCGGTAACTAAAATTCTCATAACGCTATTATTGCACAAAGTTACCTTCACCACTCAATTCCTTCTTTATGTAGTCCAAAGCAGCAATCTTAGCTTTGGTTTCCTCTACACTAAGAATATAGGTATTATTAGAGTTAAATTCAGTCAACATATTACGCTCCGTCTCTCCTTCCTTAAAGAACTTGTCATAGTTCAATCCACGATTATCTGCCGGTACACGATAAAAGTCACCCATATCCTCAGCTTTAGCGCATTCTTCATTAGTGAGCAACGTTTCATACATTTTTTCTCCGTGACGGATACCTATTACCTTAATATCCTCTTTCTTGCCACCAAAAAGTTCACAGACAGCCTCAGCCTGAGTCTGGATTGTACAAGCCGGTGCTTTCTGTACAAGGATATCACCGTTCTGTCCATGTTCAAAAGCAAAGAGCACGAGGTCAACAGCCTCCTCCAACGACATGATGAAACGGGTCATTTTAGGTTCTGTCAATGTTACTGGATTACCATTACGGATCTGCTCTATCCACAGAGGAATTACAGAACCACGAGAACACATTACATTACCATAACGCGTGCAGCAAATCTTAGTCTTACCTGAGTATCGGCTCTTGGCTACAGCAATCTTTTCTTCAACAGCTTTGGTAATCCCCATAGCATTGATAGGATAAGCAGCCTTGTCGGTAGAAAGACATATTACAGCACCTACACCTGCTTCAATAGCAGCTGTCAGTACATTGTCAGTACCCATTACATTCGTTTTTACAGCTTCCATTGGGAAAAATTCGCAACTCGGCACCTGCTTCAAAGCAGCGGCATGGAAAATGTAGTCAACACCAGGCATAGCATTCTTACAAGACTGAAGACTACGCACATCACCAATAAAGAACTTTATTTTATGTGCTACATCAGGATATTTTACTTGATATTCATGGCGCATATCATCCTGTTTCTTCTCGTCACGTGAGAAAATACGAATTTCACCGATATCAGTGCGAAGGAAACGATTCAAAACCGCATTGCCAAAGGAACCTGTTCCACCGGTAATCATAAGGGTTTTACCTGCAAAAATGCTCATAATACTTATTTTTTTTATTCGTTATATCAATAATTAGTTGAAACCATATCTACTTTTCTTTGCCGTAGCCATAACCGTAGCCATAACGCTTGCCATAGCCATAATACTTGCCGTATTTGCCATAACCATAATAATAGCCGTACTTCTTTTTCTGAAGATCCAAACCGTTAATGGCGACACAGAGGTTAGGTAACTTTTTGTTTTCAGAAAGCTCATTAACCAAAGTAAACTCTGCCTTACGGGTATAATCGGCACGGCATACGTATACCGATAAATCAGCGGTACGACCTATCAGCAAAGTATCGGTTACCATACCAACAGGAGCGGTGTCCAGAATCACATAATCAAAGTTAGTCTTCAATGTTTCAATAGCCTTCTCCAATCCGTCACGGGCCAATAACTCCGTCGGATTGGGAGGAACTGCTCCACCAGGAAGAATAAAAAGATTCCTATTGATATCAGAAGGCTGAACCAGATCCATCAAGTTCATACTCGGGTTAGTCAGGAACTGAGTAATTCCATGATCTTTCTGCGGGATATTGAACACTTTGTTCAGACCGGGCTTGCGAATGTCAAGACCAACGATTACTACTTTTTTCCCTAACAAAGAGAGGCTGATAGCCAAATTGGATGATACAAAGGATTTACCTTCACCACTGATAGTAGAAGTTACTAAAATTACGTTCTTATCTTTTTCAAGCATAAACTGAAGATTGGTACGAACGTTACGAAAAGTCTCGCTCATCAGGTTGTTCTTATTCTCAAAGACAGCAATTGAACCGGATTTCTCATCCGCCAATGGAATATCACCTACAACAGGAAGTGAAGTCAATTTCTCGATATCGGCACGTCCTTCAATCTTGAATTTGGTCAAACCTATCAGATAAATGATGCCTACCGGAATTCCCATTCCAAAAAACAAAGCAACCAGATAGACCATCATTCTTTTAGGGGAAACGGGATTATCATCAGCAATCGCTGCATCAATTATCTGGGCATTATTTGCAGTAGCTGCCAAAGTGATGGCATTCTCCTCACGTTTTTGAAGTAACATCAAATAAAGACCTGCCTTGATTTCCTGCTGGCGGGCAATGCTCACAAACTGACGTTCCTGAGTAGGAGCGTCACTGATACGACGGGAATAACGGCTCGCTTCACGGTCCAGATCGGCTTTCGTGATCTGTAATCCTTTCAAGGTAGCATCCAAAGTGGCCTGTACATTGCTACGCATGGCACGAATACTGGTATTAAGGTTGACAATCGCCGGGTTACTTTCCGTTGAAGTACGCAACAGACGGTTACGTTCAATCAGCATCTCATTATAACGAGAGATTGCTCCAACCAAGCCACCATCCTGCAAGCCAACATTGGCAGGCAACACTTCATATTCACTACCCTGAAGATATTTTTGCAAATCAACAATAAGGTTGATCTGGGTCTGATTCTCCACACGTTTCTTCTCATATTCCGCATTACCAGTCAAGGCGATCTGAGCCTCACTGCTCAAATCCGTAATACCGGCTGTACGTTTGAAATTTTCCAGATCTTGCTCAGTACTACCCAGCTCCTTGGAAATAATACCGATACGTGCATCTATAAACTCTGCTGTTTTCTGGGCAACTTCATTCTTATCGTTATTCGCATTGATGTTGTACATCTCAAGTAGCTTATTGATAAAATCCCTGCCACGACGGGGGTTGGTATTCTTCAATGAAATGACAACAACAGAAGTCGTTTTTGAGGTGGGAGCTATCGACAAGGAGCTGGCATATCCTTTTGCTACAGAGAAAGGCCGGTTAATGAAAGCCGTAATATGACGTTCTTTCGTCACGCTTTCCGGACGGACAGCAGACAAGGTATCATTATTTACAAAAAATGCGACCGTACCCTCATCGGTCGGGAATACGGCAGGTAATTTTTCAAACTCTTTCCGGTATTCTTTATCACCCACTTTCATTTGTACATCCATCACACCTGTCGGTTGAAGAGTCATGGCGACTTCCATCCTGCCCGGAAGCTTGTCCGCCTCCTGCGGAGTAAGGCTCACCAATACGGGAGAGGTCTGATAAAGTTCCTTTTTCGGGAACTCGTCTTCATCCATATAAGTGACAAAAAGGCCTAAATTGTTGACCACCTCTTCGGACAAAGACTTCGAGCGGAGCACTTCGATTTCATTATCAACATTACCGGATGAAGAGACAAAACCGTCCAAACCCATCCTTTCCAGTTCTGAAGACACACTTGTACCACCACCTTTCTTATCATCCTTAATCAAGACTGTGGCGGAAATATTATAAACGGGTGTCGTCAGTCGCAGGTACCCCCACGCACAGGCGATACAGACAATCACTGAAAACACGAACCAAGGCCAGTGAACCAGACAACGGAAAAGGATTTCCTGAATATTAAACTGTTCTTCAGACTGTTCCATACACTTTTCCTTCTTTTCCTCAACCATACAGTAATACTATTTGAAGATTGTTACTAATAAACTTGCCAATGACACTAAGATAGAGGTGGCTGAAAACCAAAGACTTGTACTGTTACCGATATCAGAGTTGCGCGCTTTCGCCTTGTTCGGAGTCACATAAACAATATCATTCTGCTGCAACCAATAATAAGGGGAAAGAATGGTTTCCGCATTGTTCAGATCCAATGTTATAATCTGCTGTTTACCGTCAGCACCTTCACGAATCAGTTTTACATTGTCACGAAGCCCCCAGACAGTCATATCACCCGCCATAGCCAAGGCCTCCAACAGATTCACCTTCTCATTATTGATGGTAAAAGTACCGGGACGGGCAACCTCACCCAATACGGAGATTTTGTAATTAACCATACGGACAGTTACTATCGGAGTCTCCTTGATATAAGGTTTCAACTTTTCTATAATTAATTGTTCTGCCTCTTTCTTTGTCAAACCGCCCACTTTTAATTCGCCTAATACCGGAAAATTGATCTTTCCTTCATTATCCACCAGATAGGGCTGTAGGACAGGTTGGGTTGTCAACTGTGTATTCCCGGTAGCCACACTAGCAGGGCTAGCTACCGTCAAATTGAAAGGAATCGCCAACTCCGGACTGGTACATGAAACCACAATAGTAAGCAGGTCTTTAGGCATTATTTTGGCGTCATACAAATTTTCCTGTTGAGCTGTCTGTTCCACAATTTCCGCATCCTGCAGATAGGGTACCTTTTTATATGACTGACAGGAAACAAACAGAAGTATTGTAATCAAGCAAACAAGCACATTGCGTCCCATACCTTGTATATTCATATACATGTAAAATAGTTTATTCATAAAATTTTCCAGTTTATTATTCTTTATCCAATACTTCAAATCGCGGAGAATTTTTTGATTTGAACTCCGGAACTATTTTCTTCATCAACCGCACGGTATCCATGATCTTTACCGCACGCGACAACCTTTCAAACTCTGCATAAGTATCAAGAATATCAGTATATTCATACCGACGAACTTTGGCGATCATGATTTTCTTATTCTCTGTTGGGATCGTATTTTCTTTATCGCTCAAGACCTCTTCATAAAGCTTCTCACCCGGACGTAATCCCGTGAATTCTATTTTGATGTCTTCACCCGGACGATAGCCAGCCAATTCGATCATACGAGTCGCTAGATCAACGATCTTGACTGCTTTTCCCATCTCAAAAACAAAGATCTCATTGCCCTCACCCATTGTGGCGGCCTCCATTACCAAACGGCAAGCTTCGGGAATGGTCATGAAGAAACGGATGATATCAGGATGAGTAACAGTGACAGGACCGCCATTCTCTATCTGTTCTTTAAAACGGGGAATGACAGAACCGTTACTACCCAACACATTACCAAAACGGGTAGTGATGAATTTGGTATGACCTTTCACTTTTCCCTCACGGATAGCACATCCCAGACTTTGGACATAGATCTCCGCCAAACGCTTGGAACAGCCCATTACATTAGTAGGATTTACAGCTTTATCCGTAGACACCATAATCATCTTTTCAGCACCATATTCCACAGCCATATCAGCCACCTGACGAGAACCGGTTACATTGACAAGCACAGCCTCACAAGGATTTTCTTCCATCAAAGGCACATGTTTATAAGCAGCAGCATGAAAAACAATTTGAGGATGATACAATTCAAATACCATACGAACGCATTCCTTCACACGCACATCACCAATCACCGGAACAAAATCTATATTTGGATATTTTTTCTCAAACTCAAGACGGACATTATGCAAAGGTGTTTCTGCAGAGTCGAACATGATAAGTTTCTGAATTCCCATCTGCACTAATTGACGGCAAAGTTCACTACCAATACTGCCTGCCGCACCAGTCACCAACACCACTTTTCCCCTGAATTCTTCTGCAACCTGACGAAGGTTGATATTAATTTCGGCACGACCCAACAAATCCTCAATCTTAATAGGACGTACCCACTGATGAAAGTTTCCATCAGAATCCGCTTCACTGATAGTAGGAGCTATCAATGTTTTAAGTTCATTGTTTTTACAATATTCCAGAAGTCGTTTTTCTTCCAGACGGGTATCTTCATAACGGGCAAACAGAATCCCCTTAATTCCGCGCTTCCGCATGATATAATCAACATCCGATTCATTTTCAAAGTAATAAACGGGAAGATCTGCCAATCGGCGTCGGCTGTTATTTTTACCATATACATAAAAACCGGTTACTTTATAATGTGCACTATCCCTAAGACGTAACTTCAAGGCTACACTCTCTTCATTAGTACCATAAATAAGAATACGTGTGTTCTTTTTATTCACCCAATCCAATAAAAAATCATAGACGATTATCAATGATACACGGAAGGTTGTCAAGATCACTAAAGTCAATAAACCATCAAATAGAAGATAGGATATTTTATAATTATATGGCAATTGGGTCTCATATATAACTCCAAAAGAAATAATGACCAAACAGGTAATTTTAAATAAAACGGCACACATGATACGCCAAAGTTCACGTGCCTGTGAGAAACGAATCGTATTACGATAAGTATGGAATAACAAAGCTCCTGCAACACTTGCAACCAAAGAGACGCAAACAAACTTACAGAGCATCCAGTCGGTCATTGGAACATGCGCCATATAATGAATTACCGCATAAGCGACCAACGAACATAATACAGAAATTGCCGTGTCAATACCTAAAATAACCCAATAACTGAAATAATTTTTGCGGGCATATTGCACTATGCCCTTCAATGTTTTTTCCATTATAGTATAAATGAATAAAATAATATTTCGAAATTTGATTTATCTGATTGATTATGATCAGTACAAGGACTATGACTACGATTTCCATGTTGGTGTAGCCCAACAGAGAATCCCTTCATCTTTCGATACGGACATACATTTCTACACTATATCTTTTGTAAAGATATAATTCATAATACTTTATGGATTTTTATTTTTGAGAGAGGTCATCGATAAATATATCCACTGTTTGGTTACCGATGTCAGATAGACTGCCTGCTATTTTACAGACTTTCATTACATTTTTGCAGTAAAATCCCCATACCCCTATAAAATAGATTGATTACTCAATCACGTAAATCCCCATTTTCAGATACCGGCTCTACACACCCAGCCGGTATATCTACACATGCACACCCTAACATTGTCAATCGAACAGCAACTTTCGATTTCCCATTCACATGTACTAATTCCCCTTCCAATCCTGCCAATGGTCCCTTGATTACCCGTATTTTCTCTCCCGGAGCCAATGGCGATGTACTCATACTAATCGTCTCATCCGAGTAATCGAGCATAAACTTAAATCGCAACATTTGTTGGTCAGGAATAACAGCCGGAGTACTCTCCCCACGTAATACCATGTAACGGCTGATAGCTGATAAAGTTAAGACTTCTTTTTGTTCTTGCAGATCAACGTGAACGAAAATCATCATCGGAAGCAGTACCCGGTCGACAATTTTACGGCGGTCGCTCCATTGATGAACTTCTTTTTGAATTGGAAGGAAATTTTCGATCCCCATTTTCGTAAGCCGCTCACCCGTTTTTTTCTCGTGACAAATACGTACGATTGCCACCAACCAACGTTTTGAGCGCGCTACGCTTCTGCCAATCACATCTGTTGGCAGAAGATTTCGATCGTCATTTTTCTTAATGATCATGTATTTTTACCCCTCATTTTTCCATACCCCTTAGGCAATGGATTGAATTCGGTGACAAAGATAGATAAAATTATAAATAGTAAACAAGAAAAAACGCTTTCTTTTTTTACATACAAATAGAAATATACAGTTAAGACTATCTTGGACGTGAAAAATCCGCTATCACATTGGTTCTATTTTACCACCCATATTTTGTACAACATCCCTAAACAAATCAAGCGCGGAAATTCCGCGCCTGATTTCTATTCTTTCGATTTACTTACCACTTATAATTGATACCGAAGCTAAGCAATTCTTTCAACTGGAAGAAGCTGTCTCCTTCAGTCGGTTTCGAGCTATCGTCAAAACGGGTATGTATATAGAGCTTGGTAGAAAGATAACGGTTCAAAACGAAGTTGAATGTATTTTCCCATTCTACACGTGCCCAATGATAGTTGGTCAGATAATTGAGACGAGACTCTAAAGTTACTGCAGAGATGATGGTCCAGTTCAATGTGGATTGCAACTGGGAACCAAAGTCGTTTTTAGAGCATTTTCCTTTGTCTAAGCCAAACTTAGTTTCGTCTACTTCAGAATTACCGATATAACGCAAGTTATAAGTCAACGGCGCCATAAACACAGAAAGATTAAATTTCTTCTTACTCAATTTATAATCCATACCGACACTGACCGCCAAATCTGCCGGAGACATGAAAGATGAAACCAATTCTTCGCTGTTAGCTTTATATCCGTTGAAGAACTGTGTTTTAAACTCGGAAGAAATGGTATAATACCAATTCTTGAAAGCTCTCAAACCTAATTTATTATATATGCGGAATTGGTCGGTGTTAAAAAGGTATTTATGATATTCATCTGACGGAGTGGAGGTCATACCCACTTTAGCTTCCAACTGGTTCTCAAACAGGACCTTTTCATTGTCATTATAATTGGCAAAAATCTGGAAAGTGGCCAATCCGGAGAAGTTACTTTCACCTCCTTTATACCAGTTATCCGAAAGGTGGTTCTGACTGATCTGCAACGATCCGTTACCTCCGGTCACCCACCAGTTTGGCCGACTAATCTTCATATTGGCCTTTCCAACATTATCATCCATATTTTCCGGTTGGAACAGATGAATAACGTTTGCTCTGGGAGATATTTTCGGTTTCACATCATGGCGGAACACATCACGACTCATGATACGGTCTTCTGTAGTGACAACCAAGTTTGGACATGCTAAATAAAGATCCATCAATGCACTATTCACTATTTTCCCGGCACGTTGGGTCTTGGTAAATGCCAGGGTATCATAAGGCAGAAGTTCTTGCGTCAGCCGAGGAGTGGTATCCAACTGCATAGGTTTCCATTCCAACTTCGAATATTGTGCCATCGGGGCATAATAATACGCCAATGGTGTGAACAGACGGAAATAATCGGGATCAGACGGAATATAACGTGGCGGCACAGACAGGTCGTTCAAATAATCTAATTGCGCGACATACTTATTATATAAATAAGAAACGGTATCCAGTTTCGGAGTCGGCCCCGACATATTCAGTTTGAGCATCAAATATTTCTGAAGCTCCGCCGAAAGCGTATCTGCTTTCACAACTCTGGCTTTTGCCACAACTGTTGAAGATTTAACCGTTTTGGCAGGTTTAATCACTTCAGGAGCAGGCTGCAGAGAGTCAGTCGGAAGTGGAGAGGGATCGACAGATTCCTGTGCAAAAAGCGATAACGATAAGATTGACAGAATAAACGCTGAACATAAAGTAGTAATTCTCATCATATTTGTCTATGGTTTAGAGTGCAAAGCTACATTATTTTGTTCAGAAATCATAGGATTCTTTTAAAATTGCATTTTTTAATAAAATTGTGGAGACGAAAGACTGTAATCTTCCTCTTTTTTTTATAATTTTGCGGTTTTTAAGTTCGTAAGAATACTACTAAGTAAACAATTATTAAAACAGTTATAGCTGTGGGAGA
>ULUL01020294.1_pt1 | contig 13570 bp, 14 predicted proteins | sample 1958481 | NCBI WGS metagenome assembly ULUL01 (sample SAMEA4835759, study PRJEB28245) | human gut metagenome | biome: gut microbiome; material: fecal sample | place: Denmark | collected 2008 | reverse complement strand
CCCAGCCATGACGGAGAAGTGGTAACAAGCCAAGTGGCAGGCGGAGCACAGATAGTGGTATTTACAACAGGCAGGGGTACACCAGCGGGTTTCCCGATCGCTCCGGTAATCAAAGTAACAGGGAATTCACGTACTTGGGCTAGCATGAGGGAAAACATAGACTTCGACGCCAGTCCAGTGCTAACTCATGAGTCAACGATAGATGAAAAAGGAAAAGAGTTGTACGAAACAGTGATAGATGTGGCAAACGGCAAACTCACAAGGGCCGAGGTTTTTGGACACGATGAACTGTTTTGCGTGACGAGATGGTAGAAAGGGGTGGAATAAGTTGAGTGCAATTGAGGATATCCTGGCAAAAAACACCATACCAAGGATGCTCACGGTCAAACAACACATGCCCAGGCCCAGGGTTGAAAACGTGGACCAGGCTGTCAGAGAAGCGATAGAAGAAGCAAATGTTCTTGACAGAATCAAGCCGGGGATGAGAGTAGCAATAACAGGAGGCAGCCGCGGCATAAGCAATATGGTGCAGGTCTATAAGACCCTGGTGCAGCTAGTGAGGTCATTGGGCGCTGAGCCGTTTATCTTTCCGGCGATGGGCAGCCACGGGGGAGCGACAGCCCAGGGACAAGTAGAAGTCTTGAAGCACCTTGGCGTTACCGAAGCTGTTTGCGGATGCACGATAATTTCGTCAATGGAGACTGACCTTCTTGGTTATACAAAGAAGAACGGATTGCCGGCTTATATTGACCATAACGCAAACTTGGCGGACGCTATCATATTGGTAAACCGAGTAAAGCTGCACACCTCCTTCAGGGGCAATATCGAAAGCGGGCTTTGCAAAATGGCGGTCATCGGTATGGGCAAGCAGAAAGGAGCGGAGCTTTGCCACAGCCGAGGCTGGGATCTGATGCTGGACAGCATACTTGACCTTTCGGAAACGATCATATCAAAAAGCAAAACTATATTTGGAATTGCACTTGTTGAAAACGGATATGACGAAACGGCAATAGTGTCCTGCCTGCCAGCAGAAAAGATACTCGAGGGCGAACAAGAATTGCTGATAAAGGCAAAAGAGTATATGCCTTCCATTCCATTCAAAGATTATGACATCCTGATCGTAGACGTTATGGGTAAGGAATATAGCGGAGGCGGAATGGACACTAACGTGATAAGCAGATACCCCTCCACAGCAGTTCCGCCTGATCCTAGGCAAAAGATAATAGCAGTTTTGGATCTCTCCGAAGGCTCAATGGGAAATGCGATAGGTGTGGGAATGGCGGACATAACCACTTCCAGGCTTTTTGGAAAATGGAATATGGAAGCGTCATATATAAACAACCTTACAAACGGGACATTGCAGAACTACAAGATGCCAATGGTAATGAACAGCGACAAAAATGCTATACGGGCGGCATTACAGATGTGTCGGCTTCCGGATCCAAGCAAAGCCAAAGTGGTTCGCATACACAGCACTTTGGAACTTAGCGAATTTCAAGTATCTGAGGCTTTGCTTGATGAAGCAAAGGGACTTGGACTAGAGCTCTGCGGTGAAGCCAAAGACATCATATTTGACGAAAACGGAAACCTGTTTTAAGTCTGCAAGTATATAAGCCAATGAATAAAGATAGGGGGAGAAAATAATGGCATTGTCAAAACAGAACATTCTTAAGACAGCTATAATCACCGTCCTCTGCGCAGCGCTTTTCTTTGTTCCGTTCAACGGTTTGGAGAACAGCGCAAGGAATGTAATGATAGTATTTTTCTGGGCCATATTGATGTGGATATTCCGGCCACTGCCAGAATACCTTGTCAGCATTCTTACAGCTGCGATAATGGCGCTGTTTTTGGGCATGGGCGACAAGGTGATATCTGGATTCAGTAATGCCGGCTGGTTTCTGAACCTTTGGGCAGCATTTATGGGTGGCGTTCTCGTGGTGACTGGCCTCGGTGAACGTATGGCGTATCTCATACTTATCAAACTAGGAAAGACAGAGCTGAGCGCCAGCTACGCGACAAACATCGCTAGCACTATTCTCGCTTCCTGCATGCCGTCAAACACGGCACGCGGTGCGCTGGTTTGCAACATTGCAGATAACATCTGCAACAGCTTGGGTTATAAGCCGGGAGAAGAGCGTGGCGGTGCCTCTCTCATGGTGTCAAACCTGCTAACAAATACTACAAATACTTGGCTGTTTTATACAGGCACCGGTTGCAACGCGATAGGAATGGCGCTTATAATTGAAGCAACTGGCCGCGGGATTACATATCTTGGATGGCTCAGAGCTACATGGCTGCCGGCGCTTGTTATCCTCGCACTGATCCCGCTGATTTGTCACAGCCTCTTCGGACCCAAGAAGGCTGACCGCAAGCCTGTTGACCTTGAGTTTGCAAGGAAGCGCCTGGCAGAAATGGGGCCGATGAAAGCTGTAGAAAAGCGCGGACTCATCATCATGGGAATCACAATCCTGATCTGGTGTACTGAGAGCCTGCACGGCCTTTCCACAAACTATGTGGCTTTCCTCATGATTTTTGCGCTTCTCTGCCCCGGAATCGGCTGCTGCAAGTTTGAGGACATTAAGAACAACATCCCCTGGGCTGCTCTTATTTGGCTTGCCTTTGCTATGAGCTTTGCTACCTGCGTAAATAGTGTCGGCGGTTTCCAGTGGATAGTAGACACGGTGTTTGGCGACGTTTTTGTTGGAATGTCGTTTACCTCTGTCATGATGATTTGGCTGCCTATAGTTGTTCTGTCGCACATAATCTTTGCCGGCATGAACGCGATGGTTGCCATCATGGTACCCGTCAGCCTTACTATGGCTAATGCAATGGGCTTTGACCCCTATGTCACCGGCTTGCTCACAGTTATGGCCGTTTCTGTAAATGCCAACTTCCTGCCCTTCAACAGCGCGCCCAACATGCTGTTCTACGGCACAGGAAGATTTACCGTCAAGCAGGAGTTCATCGGCGCTGTGATAGTTGCGGCAATGGTTATAGTGGGCATGCTGTTCTGCATTAAGGTTTTCTGGCCGCTTATGGGCATTATTTAATGTAATGTATAGTACACAACGGCGGACAGATCGCGAAAATTTATTGAAAGGTCTGTAGATTATATGAGAGTCAAAAAACTGGCCGATTATGGCAGCAAGCTGATGCAGGGAAATGAAGCGTGCGCGGCTGCTGCTTTGGCGGCCGACTGCAAATTCATGGCGGGATATCCCATCACGCCTGCGACGGAGATTCCAGAATACCTATCCTCCAAGATGTTCGAGGCGGGCGGGGTGTTCATGCAGATGGAGGACGAACTTGCCTCCGTCAACGCCTGCATCGGCGCAAGCTGGGGAGGTGCCAGAGCAATGACCGCGACCAGCGGTCCGGGTTTCGCGCTAATGCTCGAAGCCATCGGCTACGCCGCTGAGACTGAGACCCCTATCGTGGTCATCAACGTCATGCGCGGTGGTCCGGCAACAGGTCAGCCCACCAGCTCCGCTCAGGATGCCGTATACCAGGCCAGATACGGCGGCCATGGTGATTTCGAGATCATTGCCCTCACGCCGTCGTCTGTTCAGGAGGCATTTGATTTCACCGTCCGTGCATTCAACCTCGCTGACAAATACCGCGTGCCGGTGTTCGTGCTCTCGGACGAGACTGTGGGTCATACCCGCGAAAAGCTCATAATCCCAGAGTCTATCGAGATCTTCGACGACAAGTTCCAGGGCCGCTGCACCGAGTATTATAAGCCCGATGAAATGGGCATCCCGCCCCGCGTCCGCTTTTTTGAGGGCCACAACGTCCTTGTGGACGGTCAGCTCCATGACGAGCGAGGCGTCCGCGCCGGCACAGACCCCGTCGTCTGCTCAGCGGCCATCAGGCGCTACTGCTCCAAGATCCTCGACAACATAGACGACATCACCTCCGTCGAGCGCTTCTACCTCGACGACGCCGAGACCGTTGTCGTCGCCTACGGTTCCGTCAGCCGCAGCGCCCTCTCTGCAGTCAACAAGCTCAGGAAGGAAGGACAGAAGGTCGGAATGCTCAAGCTCGATACCGTCTGGCCCGTCCCCGAAAAGGAGATCCGCGAGGCCTGTGCCAAGGCCAAGCGCGTCATCGTTCCCGAGATGAACGTCGGTCAGTACCTGCGCGAGGTTCAGCGCATCGCTGGCATGGACAAGGTCGAGGGCTTCAGCTCCATCGGCGGCGCATTCCCGCACCCCAGCGCTATCTACCAGAAGATTGTCGAGGTGAAGCAGGCATGAACAGCATCGCAGAAAAATACATACGCAAGGAAACACTTCCGTTCATCTTCTGTCCCGGCTGCGGCCACGGCATCGTGGTCAACAGCTTTATCAGAGCCATCGATAAGCTGAACCTCACCAACGACGACATGGCCCTTGTCAGCGGCATCGGCTGTTCCTCGTGGGCGCCGGTCTACCTCAACTTTGACTGCCTGCACTCTCTCCACGGGCGCGCGCTCGCCCAGGCAGAGGGCCTCAAGGCAGTCAGGCCGGACAAGACCATCGTCGTGTTCTCCGGCGACGGCGACTGCGCTGGCATAGGCGGCAACCACATGATCCACGCCGCCAAGCGCAACGTGGACCTGACGGTCATCATGATGAGCAATTACATTTACGGCATGACGGGCGGCCAGCGCGCTCCCACCACGCCTTATGGCGCCATCACAAAGACCTCGCCGCTAGGCAATGAGGAGCACCCCTTTGACCTCTTCCAGCTGCTCAAGGGCGCGGGCGCCACCTTCTATGCCCGCTGCAGCGTCACCCACCCCGTCCAGCTCCAGAACGCCATAGTAGAGGGCATCAAGCACAAAGGGTTCTCGTTCATTGAGGTCCTGTCGCCCTGTCCGACGACCGCAGGACGCAACATTTTCAACTTCAAGACCCCGTCCGAGATGTACGACTGGTACGAGTCCCAGGTATGCATGTACAAGCCCGACAGCATCCAGTCTGAGGACGGCAAGATAGCCCTTGGCGTCCTCTATGTGGACGACACTCGCGAGGAGCTATGCGAGGTGCAGGCGGAGAAGAAGGAGGCGGCATCGAAGTGAGGATCGAAATCGACAACATATGGTGCAAGGGCTGCGGCCTCTGCGTCCGCGCCTGCAAAAAAGGTGTCCTCGCCATTGGCACAGAGCGCAGCAAGGGCGGCTACCTGATGCCCTACGCCCAGGCTCCGGAAAAATGCATCGCCTGCCACATGTGCGAGCGGACCTGCCCGGACGTCTGCATCGAAGTCTTTAAAGAATAGGAGGGGGATACAATGCGCAAAGATTTCAGATTCGGCGGCTCGGGCGGCCAGGGCGTCATCTCCCTCGCTGTTCTGCTGGCAAACGCTTTCGGCGTCCAGAACAACTACGAGGTGGCCCAGACTCAGAGCTACGGACCCGCCGCCCGCGGCGGCGCATGCAAGGCCGAACTCGTCATATCCGACGAACGCATCGACTATGTCAAAGCGGACGAGCTGGATGCCTTCGTATCCTTCAACAAGCAGAGCTTTGACAAGTTCAAGGGCGACGTGAACGCAAACACCGTTGTGTTTGCCGACAGCACCTTCATAAGCGAGGCCGATGTCGCCGGCCTGGACGCGAAGCAGGTGTACCTCTTCCCGGCGACCAAGTGCGCGGAGGACAACTTCGGCACTGCCGTGTGCGCCAACATTGTAATGATGGGCTTCATCGTCGCAAAGAGCAGCGAGATAACGCTGGAAAACGCTCAGGAGGCCCTGCGCGAGGTCATGAGCCCCAAAGTGCTGGAGCTCAACCTCAACGCGCTGAGTCTCGGATACAACAGGGGCATGTGTCCTGAAGCCTGAATTTAAAATGGGAGCACTGTAATGGATAGAGTACCGCCGTCAATGAGAGACAAGATCATGTCCGCGGAGAAAGCGGCAATGCTTATCCGCAGCGGCATGTCCATAGGAGTAAGCGGCTTCACCAGCGTGGGATATCCCAAGGCGGTGCCCAACGCGCTTGTAAAATCGGGCCACGCGAAGGACCTGACAATCTGCGTTGGCGCCGCGGTGGGTGAGGAGATAGACGGGGCGATGGTACGCGCAGGCCTTGTAAAGCGCCGCTATGCGCACCAATCGAACCCTGACCTCCGCCGAGCGATAAACAGGGGAGACGTGGACTACAGCGACATACACATCTCACACTTTCCAATGAACATCAACCAGCGCACAGGCAAACATCTGGACGTGGCGCTCATAGAGTGCACGGCCGTCACGGAGGACGGTCTCTATCTGGCAGCTTCTGCGGGCAGCTCCGACGCCTCGGTGCGCAACGCGGACATGGTCATTGTGGAGATCAACGAAAACCTGCCTGAGGGCCTTGTAGGTATGCACGATATCTTTGAGATCGGCCTGCCGCCCCACGCCAGGATCATACCCATAACAAGTCCCCGGGACCGCGTGGGAACGCCGTACATACCCTGCCCGAAGGAGAAGATCGCCGCTATAGTTATAACCGACCTGCACGATCAGCCGCAGAGCTTCAAGCCCATCAGCGCCACAACGGCGAAGATAGGCGAGAATGTGGTGAAGTTCCTGCTGGGCGAGGTCGCGGCGGGAAGGCTGCCGGAGAGCATCGGACCCATCCAGTCCGGAGTCGGCTCCGTGGGTAATGCTGTGCTGAGCGGTCTGGCAAAGAGCGGGCTCAGGAACATGATGATGTATACCGAGGTCATGCAGGACTCCGCGCTGGACCTTATCGAACAGGGTGTTTTCGACTTTGTTTCAGCCAGCTCGGTCGCCCTGGCTGAGGACAACCGCAGGAAGTTTTATGATAACATCGACTACTTTAGGGACAAGATACTTGTGCGTCCGCAGGAGATATCCAACCATCCGGAGGTGGTGCGCAGGCTCGGCGTCATAGCGCTGAACACGCCCATGGAAGTGGACATCTACGGCAACGTCAACTCCACGCACACGATGGGTACCAAGATGATGAACGGCATAGGTGGCAGCGGCGACTTCGCCCGGAACGCGAGGATAAGCATTTTCGCCACGGAATCTACGGCGAAGAACGGTCTTATCTCATGCATCGTACCCATGGTCTCGCACGTCGATCAGACCGAGCACGATGTGCAGGTCGTGATAACAGAGCAGGGGATAGCGGACCTGCGCTGGCTCATACCCCGCGAGCGCGCCGAGCTGCTTATCGAAGACTGCGCGCACCCGGACTACAAGCCGATGCTTAGAGATTATTACGAGACCGCGCTCAAGGTTGCAGAGGGCAAGCACACGCCTCACATACTTGAGGAGGCGCTGTCCTGGCACACGCGGTTTATAAAAACAGGTTCCATGATGAAATGACTTGATTTAAATTTGGAGGTAAATATGAGCGGCAACGTTGTTCTTTATTGTGAAAAGCTGCCTACCGAAGGCATGGAAACACTTATAATGGAGCTCTGCCCGCCGGAGCTCGACCTACGCTTCCTGCATCCCGTAAAAAACGGCAAGAAGGGCGATTTCAAGGACGCAAACTACATCCTTGCCTCCATCCGCAAGATAGGCAAGGAGGAGATCGTCAGCGCCGCGGGCCTGAAACTTATACACGTCCCGGCCACCGGCTACAACCACGTGGACATCGCTTATGCGAACTCGAAGGGTATCCCAGTGTGCAACTCCCGCGGCGAGAACGCCACCACAACTGCGGAGTTTACCATTGCACTTATGCTGGCCTGCATGCCAGCCTCTCCCAGATCGACAGCCTGGTCAAAAAGGGCGAGTGGCACAGTTGGACCTGGCGCCATGACCAGTACGAGCTGCGCGGCAAGACCGTGGGCATAGTCGGCGGCGGCGCCATCGGCAAGGAAGTAATGAAGCGGCTCCAGGGTTGGGACTGCCGCCTCATCTATAGCGACCCCTTCAGGATGCCCATTGAATTGGAACAGAAGTATGACTGTGAGTACGTCAGTTTTGAGAGCCTGCTGGAACAGTCCGACGTCGTCTCTCTGCACTGTCCGCTTACTGCTCAGACCCGCGGTATGATGGGAAAAGAGCAGTTCAAACTCATGAAAAAGAACGCCATTGTCGTAAATGAGGCCAGAGGAGCCGTTATTGACGACGCCGCGCTAGTCGAGGCCCTGGAGACAGGCGAAATCTGGGGCGCTGCACTGGATGTATGGGAGAAGGAACCGCTGGACCCGAACGACCCGCTGTGCAAGTTTGAAAAGGTGATAACGACTTCTCACCTTGGCGCCGCCACAAGAGAAACAGTCATACGCTGCTTCTCCATCGGCTATGAAAATATCATGAATGATATCAACAATAAGCCGCTGATAAATATCGTTGACGCATAAATAGAACACATTTACGCGTATGTCGCTGCACAAAGAAACAGTTTAAATAATTATACAATATAAAAAAGAAAAGCATTCCATACCACTCGCGAATGTCACAATCCGCGGGCGGCATGGGATGCTTTAATTCTTTCAAATGGACACAATGTGACAGTAATATAACAGAGCTCGGCGAGCTGTCTGAGAAATGTGGAAGAAGTGTTATTGTTAAAGACATAACAGTTTTGAGCGTTTTGTAATAAACCACAAAAAGGAACAGTGGGGACTGTTAACTTGTTGACATGCTTGTCTGACGATGATACAATCTGACCAAACAAGGGAATTCAGGCCTCAGTATGCACTGCATTTTGTTTTGTGTTGCCTGGACTAAAACAAAAATACAACAGATGTGAGGCTTGTGAATTCCTGTTATATTACAGTCAAGGAGGAAAAAAGATGCTTATCCAACTCACTGAGGAGCAAAAGATGCTCCGCGACATGGCCCGGGAGTTTACTAAGAACGAGATCGAGCCCAGAGACAGGTGGATGGACGACAACGGATTTGACTGGGACCTCTACAGGAAGATAGCTGCGGCCGGATTTATGGGCGCCAATATCCCCGAGCAGTACGGCGGCGGTGGCGGCGGCATCATGGATACCACCATCATTGCTCACGAGTTTGCCAAGGGCAGCGCCAGCATCGCCACCTTCATGGGCGGCCACTGGCTCGCGGCCAACCTCATTCTTGAGAACGGCACGGAGGAGCAGCGTCAGAAGTACATGCCTGAGGCGGTTGCCGGCAAGATTTTTGCCTTTGGTCTGACCGAGTCCAGCGCCGGTTCCGACGCGGCGGGTATCAAGTCCCGCGCGGTCGAGACCGAGGACGGCTGGGTCCTCGATGGCAGCAAGGCTTGGATAACCAACTCCGGCGTTGCCGACTACTACATAATTCTCGCTATGACCGATCCCGAGCTCGGCACGAAGGGCATCTCCGCGTTCCTGCTTGACAAGGATACCGAGGGCCTGGCCGTCGGCAAGTTCGAGGAGAAGATGGGCTGCCGCGGCTCCGCGACCTGCGAGCTCGCGTTCAACAACATTAAGCTCCCGAAGGAAGCTCTTCTGGGCGTCCGCGGCAAGGGCTTCAAGATGGCCATGGAGACCCTCGACATCGGCCGTATCACCGCCGCTGCCATCTGCGCCGGCATTTCCGAACATGCCATGAACCTCGCCAAGGTCTACGCCAACGAGCGCAAGGCTTTCGGCAAGCCGATCAAGGCTTTCCAGGGTGTCGCTTTCCGCTTCGCCGACATGTATGCCGAGATCAAGGCCATGGAGTTCCTCGCTTACGACGCCGCCGCTACGAAGGACGCCGGCAAGCGCTGCACTCTTGACGCCGCTGCTGCGAAGCTGTTCGCTACCGAGCACGCTGTCCAGATCTGCATTCAGGCTCAGCAGGTATTCGGCGGCAACGGCTACAGCAAGGAGTACGACGTAGAGCGTCTCATCCGTGATGCTCGCGGCTGGTGCGTCATGGAAGGCAGCACCGAGATCCTGCGCATGATCGTCAGCGGAACTGTTCTTGCCTGAGACTAAAATATTAACTCCGGAGAGAAGTAACTTTATGAATATATTGGTGTTTGTAAAACAAGTACCGGACACTGATGACGTAAAACTCGACCCTCGCACAGGAAACCTGATGCGTGACGGTGTGCAGAGTGTTATCAATCCTTTCGATGCCAACGGCGTTGAGACCGCGCTCCAGCTCAAAGAGCAGTGCGGCGGCAAGGTCATTGCCATCAGTATGGGGCCTCCCCAGGCCGACGACGTGCTGAAAAAGGCCCTGGCCATGGGCTGCGACGAGTCCGTGCTCCTCAGCGACCGCGCCCTCGGCGGCGCGGACACGCTGGCAACCGGATATCCGCTCGCCAAGGCCGCGGAAAAGCTGGGCGACTACGACCTGCTGATTTGCGGACGTCACGCGACGGACGCTGAAACGGCTCAGACCGGTCCCATCATTGCCGCTTTCCTGGGTATTCCTCAGGTCACGCTGGTAGACAAAGTCAGCATCGAGGACGGTTACGCCATCTGCCGCAGAATGCTTCCAGACAGGTATGAGACTGTCAAGGTCAAGCTGCCTGCGCTCATAACCGTGTGCAGCGAGATAAACACCCCGAGGTATCCGACTCCTCTCAACATCATGAAGGCGCTCAAGAAGCCCAGGACCGTATGGAACGCCGCCGACCTTGGCTGCGACCCGGGCCTTATCGGTGTAGAAGGATCTCCCTCTTCTAACAAGAAAATTTTTGAGCCGCCAAAGCGCAATACCGAGACCAAGTTTTTCACCGGCAGCATAGAGGCCATGGCGAGCGCCGTGGTCGATGCGCTGGAAGCCGAAAAGCTGATATGAGGAGGCGGACACATGGCTAAAGAAGATTACAAGGGCATATGGGTGTTCGCCGAGCAAGAAAACGGCGTACTCTCTGAGACGACGTTTGAACTGCTGGCAAAGTCTGCAGACCTGAAAGCAAAACTTGGCGGGACGGATGAGATCAGCGCGGTGGTACTGGGCGACGACGTCGCCGGCCTGGCGGACAAGCTGTTCGCCTATGGTGCGGAGGCGGTCATAGTTGCTGAGAACGATAACCTCAAGAACTACAGCGCCAGACCTTACGCCAAGGTCCTGACCGAGCTGTCTGAGAAGTATAAGCCGTCTATATTCCTGTTCCCCGCGAGCCCTCTGGGCAGGGATCTTGCGCCGAGGGTCATGTGCGACCTGCGCACCGGACTTACTGCCGACGCGATCGACCTTGATATAGACGAGGACGGGGTGTTCGTACAGACGACGCCGAACTTCGGTGGAAACATCCTTTCCCACATCTGTATCATGGAAAAGCGGCCCCAGATGGTCACGGTCCACCCGAAGGTGTTTTCGCCCATCACGCCGGTCGAGGGCGCAAAGGGCAAGCTGATAGTCGAAAAGGTTGACGTTGAAGCCGACGATTGCTACACCGTTATCGCAACCGAGAAGCGCGTGTTTGAGGGCAAGCCTATTGCCGATTGCAGCACGCTGGTGGCCGGTGGCCGCGGCGTGAAGAGCGAAGAGGACCTTGCGATGCTGCGCGAGCTGGCCGAGCTTATCGGCGGCGAGCTGGCTGCTTCCAGGCCCCTGGTCGACAACGGCTGGCTGCCGCACGAGAAGCAGATCGGTCAGTCCGGCACTACGACGAAGCCCGATTTCATTCTCAACATTGCGATATCCGGCTCCGTGCAGTATCTGTCGGGCATGCAGAATGCCAAGTGCATCATGAGCATCAACAACTTTGCCGACGCACCTATTTGGGACGTTTCTCACTATGGCGCCGTTGCCGACTATACCAAACTGGTCCCCGCCATAATAGCGGAGATCAAGGCCAGGAAGGGCATGTAAGTATCCAGCCGGGCCGCAAAGACCCGGTCGAAATACAAACATTAATTTAAGGAGGAAACTTACCCATGGAACTCAAGAAGCTTATCTACACCGTGGAGGACGGCATCGCAGTCATCACCATGAACTACATGAAGAACCTCAACGCCATCGACGAGCAGATGGCCGACGAGCTCATGTACGTCGTTGACGCTGCTGAGAAGGACCCGAACGTCAAGGTCGTTGTTCTGAAGGGCACCGACAGGGCTTTCTCCGCCGGCGGCGATATCGGCTACTTCTATCAGCTCATCCAGGCTGGCGGCGAGGTCAACATGGACGGCCTCATTGCCAAGGTCGGCGTCGTTGCTGACGGCCTGAAGAAGATGAGCAAGATGGTCATCACCTCCGTTTGCGGCGCTGCTGCCGGCGCCGGCGTGAGCCTCGCTCTGGGCGGCGACTTCATGATCTGCGCCGACAATGCGAAGTTCATCCTTGCGTTCGTCAACCTGGGCCTGGTCCCCGATACCGGCGCTACCTACCTGCTTGCGAAGAGCATAGGCACCGCCCGCGCCGTTGAGCTGGCCGCCACCGGCCGTCCTGTGGGCGCCGAAGAGGCGAAGGCTCTGGGTCTGGCCTACAAGGTCTGCACCAAGGAAGAGCTCGACGAGGTCACCATGAAGTTCGCGAAGAAGCTCGCCGCCGGCCCGCTGCTGTCCTACAAGAACATCAAGAAGCAGGTCTACGACGCCGCTTACGCCGACTACAAGAAGTGGCTCGACGAGACCGAGATCCCCACTCAGCGTGAGTGCGCCGCCTCCATGGACTTCCAGGAAGGCTGCAAGGCGTTCATCGAGAAGAGAAAGGCCGTGTTTGAGGGCAAATAAGCAGTCAGGCGCAACCCAGACAACAAGATATTAGAGACTTACAAGGAGGAAAATAGTAATGGAGCATCATGGAGCTTCCCCCGGGCCGTCTGGCCTTGTTGCCTTTGCCGTTGCGTGCTATACGTTTGTCGGCGTTTTTAGTGGAATGGTCGTAGCCAACGATCTGCTTTTGCTTGCAGCGTGGCTCACCGGCGGCTTTGTCGTTCAGATAATAGTCGCCAATAAGGAGCTGGATCACGGCGAGCTGCTCGGCGGCAACGTGTTCTGCTTCTTCCAGGGCTTCTTCATGCTGACCGGTGCGATCAGCAGCATCTGCAAGTGGCTGTGCGTGTTCGTGTTCGAGGTCACTTACAGCACCGTCGTTGAGGGCTTTGGCTGGGGCGCCTGCACCATCGCGCTCATCCTGTGGAGCCCGGCGTACTTCAAGAACGCCAACGGCACCTTCAGCACCGCCATCATCTTCACCGACATCGCGCTCATCGGCGTCACCCTGAACGACTTCGGCATTCTGCCGGCTTCCCTCAAGATCGGTGTTGCTATCTGCCTGTTCATCGCCGGCACTCTGGGCCTCTACTGCGCCAGCGCCGTCCAGCTGAACACCGCTTTCGGCAAGACCGTTCTGCCTCTGGCCAAGCCGCTGATAAAGAGCACTGCATCTGCAAAATAATTATACTTGAAAGGTGGAAGTCAATTGAGAAGCAAAGTTGTTGAGCTGGAACAGGCAGTCGCCGCCGTTAAAGACGGACAGACCATACTGTTCGGTGACTGGCACGGCGAAATATCCGCCGAAGAAGTCATCACCGGCGTAATCGAAAAGGGCGTCAAGGACATCACTGCTGTCGCTGTTTCCGGCGGTATGCCCGACCAGGGCGTTGGCAGGATGATCGTTGCCAAGCAGGTCAAGGCCCTCAAGACCACCCACATCGGCCTGAACCCCGTTGCCAGGGATCAGATGCTCGCCGGCGAGCTGGATGTCGAGTTCATCCCGC
>ULUL01032201.1_pt1 | contig 13598 bp, 9 predicted proteins | sample 1958481 | NCBI WGS metagenome assembly ULUL01 (sample SAMEA4835759, study PRJEB28245) | human gut metagenome | biome: gut microbiome; material: fecal sample | place: Denmark | collected 2008 | reverse complement strand
ATCAAATGGACATGCCTCCACTATCGGGCTGCAAAGCACTTCAATCAGACCACTTCCGACTGCATATACAATCACACTCAGGATAATTCCAACAAGCGGTTCCGGCAAAAGATCCGGCAAAAAAGCCAGACCAATCAATCCTGCTGCGGAACATACCTCAGAGGTAACAATACAGATACGATACCCTATTTTGTCCACAAACTTTGCACAAAACAGGTCTACCAACAACTGTGTAAAGAAAAAGCAGGTAGAAATCAATGCGATTTTTCCAAGTGTAATCTGATAATCATTATGAAATTTTAAAAATAACAATGGGGCAAAATTAGCTGCAATTGCCTGTGTAATAAATCCCATATAGCAGGCTCTTTTTGTTTTCCGATAATTTAGCATGGTCATCACTCCTCGTTTTTTATGTTACAGTTCACTCGTACATTCTTGTGGGCGATTTTCTGTCTCGCATGAAAATCTGCCTGCATGAATGTAGGTCGAGAGCGCCAAGCATATGAGCATTGCGTCTTGCAGACGCTAAAAAGAGCTGCAAAGCAGCAGAGAGCCACGAAGTGGCGGTAAAGCCTTCGTCAGAAGTCTTTGCGAATGGCGCGGAGTGAACAGTAACTTTTTTATTGAATTATATAACATACTATTTTTGTTTTCATTGATTTATTTACGAAACTTATTGTATAATATCGTAAAGCATGTTTCAACGAAGGAAGTTTCTATGAATATAAACACAACCTATACTAAAATCGTTACAGATGAAGATTTGATGGAGACAGTTCAACACGGAAGCAATCTCTATCCTTTCCAGTTTTATTATGAAGATCTGTCAGTTTTTGATTTCAACTGTATCGAATGGCACTGGCATACAGAATTGGAGTTTATTTATATTGAATCCGGAACCGTTACTTTGTGGATTGGAGAAGACCAATTTAATTTAAGCGAAGGAAATGGTATATTCATTAATACAAAGGTACTCCATCGCCTTTATTCTCCCTCAAAAGCCCTCATTCCCAATTTTGTATTTATGCCTTCTTTTATTGCCCCTTGTGACAGCCTAATTTATCAGAAATATATTCTGCCGATCATTTCTTACCCATTGCCATTTCTCATATTTCATAAAGAAGTATGCTGGCAAGCAAAGGTTTTATCTATCATGCGGCAGATTATTTCTGCACAGGATTCTGTTTTATCCAAAGAACTCCTTACCAGTTCTCTCCTTCAGAATCTCTGGCTGGAAATATTTGAAAACACAGACATTTCATACCAGGAAGAACACAAAGAGCATTCAACCGCTTCTCAAGCCCGGTTGCAGCTCATGATGCAATTTATCCACCTAAATTACTCACGGAGTACCTCATTGGATGACATTGCAGAACAGGCAATGGTCAGCAAGAGTACCGCTTTGAATCTGTTTCGGAAATATTTACATATGACGCCTGTTAACTATCTCATCAACTACCGTTTAAAACAGGCCGGTCAGTTGCTTTCACAAACTGAGAAAAAAGTCAGTCTCATTTCTTCTGAGACAGGATTTCATAACGTTGACTATTTTTGTAGATTATTCAAAAAACGCTACAAATTAACCCCAACGGAATACCGGAAGCAGAAGCATTTTCTGTAAAAGGGACACCCGAAATCAGAAGTTGATTGCAGGTGGTGCCCTCTCCCCGGTTGTCTTGGATTACATTATGGACAGTGAGGTATTCTTAGAGTAAACGAATATTCACCCAAGGACACCTCCAAGGTGGTCGCCCTGCGGAAACTGGATGCCAGAGCAAAGCTTCCCGTCACCATTTTCACCTACAGCTTCGGAATCATTTCCGCCCTTGTTTTGGGCGTTGGAACAGGCCGGAACCGGTATACCATCTCGAACTGGGCTGCACGCCGGTATTTACGTTGATCGTAATTCTGTTTTCTTCACCAAAGGTCACATAATCCGTCAAATCTGGATTTATGATATAGTTTCCAGATAACATTTTCCCAGACGTATCTCTCCATCCGCCTGCTTCAAAACCGTGAACTCTGCCAGTCCTCCAGTCTGACATTCCTCTTTTGTCTGCGCGGAAATCAGATTACCGAGAGAATAATAAATCAGCATTTTGTGTTGTGGCAGATCCTTTTTCCATCCAACAGAATCTGTTCCATAAGCCGTTCCATCATTTTCAACAATCTCCCACTTCTGCACGACATGAGGATGCGTTCCGATCACTGCATCGACTCCCTCCCGGTAGAAGAAGTCCCTGTAATATTCCTGCTGATCGTCAATTTCTGTTTCATTCTCCGTTCCCCAGTGCACGAACACCATTAGAACATCTGCACGGCTCTTCGCATAGGAAAGCTGCCGGTGCATACGTTCTTCATCTCCAAGTTTTTCTACCAGATGAGGATAGCCTTCCGGCTCCGGCATGCCGTTTGTCCCATAGGTATACCCGACAAAGGCAAATCGGATCCCGTTGATTTCCATGAATTTTACTGCAGCCTCCGGAACTTCACTATAGCTTTTTGCAGACTGTGCTCCCACATAGGAAATCCCTTTTTCATCCCAGAAAGCAGTGGTTGTATCAATTCCATAAACTCCCTGATCCAGTGCATGGTTGTTTGCAAGGGTAATTAAATTGAATCCGGCTCTTTCCATGGCATCCCCTACTTCTGTCGGCGTTCCAAAGCGGGGATAGTCGCTGATACGCTTGTGGTCTGTGACAAAAATTGTCTCCTGATTTACTGTTGCCAGATCTGCATTCTGAAGCCTGTCCCGGACAGAGTCATAAAAGGAATCGTACAAATTCTCTGCTGTCACTTCTCCGTCTCTGAGCTTCTTCTGTTCTGCTGCGAGCAGACTTAAGTGGATCAGATTGTCGCCTGCACAGACCACCTGAGCCTGCTGCTCTTTGGACTCTCCTGCATATTTAAGGCCAAAGTTCTTCCAGACCCAGCAGGTACTTGTACTATCCTCAGCAATACGGTCTTTCCCGATATAAATGTCAGGCTCAGCTCCTGCCTCGTTATTTTCTAAATCCCCACCGGTTTTTGGATTCCTCAGGCGATATCGAGTGAGAATCAAACTGTCTTTTCTGCCCCGGGCAATTGACCCAATCTCTTTCCCAAGTGAAGAAGACATCCACACCGGTCTCATCGCATCCGTACTGGTATTGCGTTCTTGTAAACGGTAAATGAAGATATGCTGCTCCAGACGGATGTCATTCTTTTTCTCCCAGATGGGAAGATGTCTGCCATAGCTCCCATGCTTCCAGATAAGCAGTACCAGCTCTTCCTGCCGGTCCCTGTCAATATCCATTACCAGAATATCCTGCACCTGCCAGGAAATCCAATGCGGCAGGAAAGCTCCATACCACCACAAAGTGAAAACAGCAGTGATGCTTACCACCACTGCTATTCCACCTGCTATAATCCATTTTGCATGCCGGACTGCCTTATCCGTCCCTGGAGTACCGGTAGCTCTTCGTCCAGGACGGCTGTTCCACTTCATTGTCATACTCATACTCCATATCGTCATTCAGTTCCATGCCGATCATCCGTCTCCATTCGGAGTCTGTCATCCGGCTGTCAATCGGTACCGTGAATTCATAATCACTGAATGTACCGCCCACTGCAAGCCGCAGCTTTCCGTCCACCGGCACAACCACAGAAATTCTGGAAACTCCACCAATGGCTTCTTCCAGAATGGATCCATTTGGATCGGTCGCAATATCCACAACAAGTGCTGCCGGGAACTCCCGCGAATCGACGTATTCCTCTGTGGCCTGATCCCGAACGGTCTCTTTCCAGAAGTGTTCCAGATTTCCGCCAAATGTCCGGATCAGCTCATAATCTTCATCTGTTCCTCTCCCTCATAATAGCCACGTGGCTTATACTGGGAATAGTCCTCCATTTCTCCTTCAAAAAGTGCTGAATTATAGATGCCGTCCGCTGCTTCAATAAAAGCCAGCTCCTGATCCACTGCGTTCTTCACTTCATCCGAAATCGAAATTGCTGCTTCATCCCCCATCAGGGAGACTCCAACTGCAAAGAATCCAACATTTAAAGCGGCTGCCTGTTCCCATTCACTTCCCTTTAATTCCTCATACTGCGTCAGGCAGGTTTGATACATGGAATGGCTCATTTCCTTTACCAATGAAAAGTTTCTAGTAGAAAAACCGCCAGATTTGATTTGGAAATTTAGCGGTTTTTTCGATTACTTCTTTATTATTTTAACATTATTGACAGCAATCCGTCAAACGGAGATTATTTCGGGAGTTTGACACTTCTTTTATCACTTTATAACTATTCTGAGCAGTTACCTTTTTTTCAAAAAATGCTCGCGATTGGGATAAATCTCACGGAAGGCTTCGAGGGCGGCCCTTCTTAGGGGTTCAAATTCCTTTTCCATCCGGAGAGTATGCGGTGCATCAAATAAAATCCGGCTCAATTGCTCTGCGATCTTTCCGGCAACACTTTCCTCAGACAGCTGTCCCATTCCGAAAAGAACGGAGGTAAAGCCACGTCCGCCGGTGCTGACCTCAATATAGGTTCTACAGGTGTTTTTAAGTTCCTGACGGATAAGTTCCTGCTCCATTTCCGTTTTCTGTTCAAATTCAAATAATTTCAAACCATGGACGGCCTCCATTGCAAGCTTTTTCTTTCTGCCTCCCCAATCCATGCCTCCACTTTCCGCAATATATTTCAGATTCATCAGGTAACCAACGTAAGCATCCTTCCGGGGTTTTCCTTTACCATATCGAGCCTCCCAGAGCTGTTTACGCAGCCAGGCCTCTTCCCTTTCCGCTTCCCCATCGTTTTCCGAAAGCAGCTGCTGCCTCTTTACCGGATCCGTCTGTGAATAAAAGCTTTCCAGCCAATTCTCCATATCTGTCTGTCCTTTCCGCGAATGAACGGCCTCCCTCAGGCAGTTCCCGCCACCATTACTGCATTGCTTATTTACCGGTGCAGAAATTCTTCCACATTGGCAGCCGTAACCTTTTGATACGGCAGGAATATATATCGTTCATTCTCAAAGTCATAGCCCTCAGGCTCCTTCCCCTGAAATAAATCCATCGCCAGACGGGAAATCTGTTCGGCCTGTCCTGCCCTGTCATTATAAACCGTCCCCTGAATCAAATCGTTTTGGATCGCATCCAGGGCACTGTCCAATCCGTCTATCCCAAAAATGACCGGACGCTTCTCCTTGGGATATTCGGATGCTTCATAAGCAGCAACCGCCCCCATTGCCATCTCATCATTATTGGAAAGCACCAGCTCAATCTCATCCCCATAGTGATGAATAAGCTGGGTCATCTTGTTTTCTGCCTGTCCCCTGTTCCAATTGGCAAACTGATAGCTGAGCTTTTCGAGCGTGATCCCCTGTTCCTGAAGGGTTTTTACCACACTGTCCGTTCGGATAATCGCATCCTGATGCCCGGTTTCACCCTCGAGAAGAACATATTGGATCTTTCCGTCTGCATTCCGGTCCACCGTATGATCGGTCCGTATCACCTGTGCTGCAATTTCTCCCTGCATCGTGCCGGACTGTCTGGCATCTCCACCGACATAATACAGCTTGTCCCATTGCATCAGATCCTCCCGTACCGGCTCACGGTTAAAGAATATAACCGGTATATTTTCATTTTTGGCCATCTTAATGATGTTGGAAGGCTCCGTCCGGTCAACCAGATCGACCACAAGGATATCACAGCCTGCATCGAGTATTTCCTCTACCACCTCGTCCTGAAGCTTCTGGTCATTCTTACCATCCCTTACTGTCATAATGATTTTCAGGGAATCGGTCTCATAATCCTCCAGATCCTCCTTCAGACAATCTGTAAGCGCATTAATAAAGGGATCATCCTGAGTATAAAGTACTACTCCGACCCGCAGAACACTTCTTTGTGCTTCCTTATTTCTGCCACATCCTGTCAGACATAACAGCACACAGCAGACCAGCACGTATATGCTCCACCTAACCTTCATTGTAACCATCCTTTCCACACCATGTATTCTTCTATATATTCTTCCATATATAATGATTCAGAACCTCATTCGTAAAAATGCTGTTTCATCGCATAGTTTACTCATGTGGTTAATCATACGTATGAAGAAACTGCTGTACCTCTTCCCTGAAAATATCCTCCTTATGCAGCAGCCGATAATCCGTCTCGCGGTTTTTCATGGTATACAGCTGATTCTTCAGTGCACCGGAAATCTCCAGGACACTTTGATACCCCATATCATATCCGTCTGCAGCAACCAGCCCTTCCACCACAGCCTCGTCCAGATAGTATACACACTTGATACTGTTTCCGATTCCATAAATTCCCGGATGGTTTCCATTCTCCTGTGCATACATCCCGGCAATCTGTTCCAGTGCACTTGTTTCAAGTACAATCAGGTAATCGACCGCCTTCTCCTTTCTGAGCTTCTCCGTAATTGCCATATCATAGGTTGTATGGATATGAAACCGGATTTCGCAGCCGGTATCCGAAAGAGCGTCCAATACCCCCTTCGCACGCTCCCTGCTGCATTCTGTTTCTGCTAGTCCGCCTACAATTCCGATCCTTTTTCCACGGATATTCTCCCGGCTTTTCAGATCTTCTCCCAGTGCATATCCCATACCGTAATTATCAGGCATCACGACCGGAAGCTCCGGATATTGCGTCCTGTTCCCGTTCTCCGGTTCCTTAGGGACATCATTGGCAACCAGTAAAACTGGCTTCTGTGAACGGATCTCCCGAAGCATCGCTCCGGTATCCTCCCCCGGCGCTGCCTGGACAATAAAAGCATCCACCTGATTATCCAGCTGCTCGTAAATCAGACTTTTCTCTTCCTGTGCATCTTCAATTTCGTCGGTATTGCAGATAATCAGATGAATATTCCTGATCCCTGCTGCCTGCTTAAGACCATTAATAAAAGAATCCCATTTTTCATCACCGGATTTTTCAACGATAACAGCTACCCGCTTCTGCGGTTTTTCACCGGAAAAAATCAGATGCATACACAACAGAAGCAGTATAAAGAGGCAGATTTCCGACAATAGAAACGTCATTTTGGTTCTTTTCATGATTCAACCTCATTTCTGGGTGGTTTTCCCGGTGCCTCCAGTATCTCACAATTTTCTTTGGTATATGGTATGGCCGGCAGGTGAATGGTAACGGTAGTACCTTCATCCGGTTCACTTTCTACTGTGAGTCCGTATCTTACTCCAAACATCAGCTGTATGCGGGTATGCACATTAATAAGCCCTACTCCTGATCCATGCTTTGGCACCTTCTGATTATCTGTCAGAATATTTTCCACATCCTCACGCCGCATTCCCATTCCGTTATCGGAAACCACCAGATAAATCTCCTCATCCTTCTTAAAGCCTCTGACGAGGATTCTGGGATGGTCATCCTCATCCATATCTCCTACTCCATAATATATGGCATTTTCCAGAATCGGCTGCAGAATAAGCTTTACGGTACAGAACGGATATATCTCCTCCGAAACATCATATTCGGTTACAAACCGTTCCTTATAACGGTATTTTTGTATATTCATGTAATTCCGGCAATGCTGCAGTTCATCCTCAATCCGGATAATGGTCTTCCCTCTTGACAGACTGATCCGGAAAAGCCGTGCCAGCTCTGAAATCATGAAAACCGCATCCTGATTCCGGTTTCCCTCAATCATCCAGGTAATGGATTCCAGTGTGTTATAAAGGAAGTGGGGATTAATCTGGCTTTGCAAAGCTGCCAGTTCACTCTTTCTGCGTTCATTCTGCTGTTCCACAATTTCCTTCATCAGCCGCTCAATCTCTTCATATGATTTCTGGACAGAATTCCCCAGATGCCTGATTTCATATGACCCCCCGATATAAATATCCGGTTTTTCCCCCGCCTCATATGCCGTTACAGAAGCATCCAGCTTCAGAATCGGACTGGAAATCTTTTTGGACACAATACGGTTTACTGCAAGCAGCATCATAATCAGCATGATCACAATGATCATCATGTAAATCCGGAACTTTTCCAGACTGTCTGTCCGGATATCCGGCAAAACAACACCCACCAGCTTCCATCCGGTATATGAAATGGTATTGACAATCATGGTCTGCCTCTCTCCATGCGGACTGCGCAGATTCCTGTATATGCCGTCCTCACTACTGCTTGCCAGTACAGAATTTTCCTGAAACAGACCATTACTGATTTCGTTGGCATATGGATGATAAATCAGCCTTCCTTCCCTGTCACACAGGTAATAATATCGTCCTCTGGTTCTGTCATTAATCTGGTTCATCATTTCTTCTATAAAGGAATATTTCATATCCACCAGCAAAATACCGTTTTCCGGACTGTCTCCGTCAATCACATCCACTGCACGGCTTAAGGAAATTACCCAGTGGAACCGCTTTGCATCATCCTGAAATAAATCCTGCATATGAGGTGTGGAAAAATGCATATTTTCGATTTTCGCTTTTGCGTTCTCAAACCAGGACTGCCTGCTGACCTCAACACCCTCCTTTTGGAGTGTGACAGGCTCTGCCACAACCAGCTCTCCCTCCATGTCATAAAGTGCGATACTCTGTATTTTATCCTTATTGGAATCATAAAGGATACTAAGCTCCTGATTGAACTCAGGACTTGATATATCCAGCGCCTGTATAATGTTATAATTGGCGGTATCGGAAATCTGCCTCATACTCTTCAGATACTGTTCCATGGAATTTACAATGGTTTCCATCATATTCTGTGCATCTCGGACATCATTCTGGCGCATAGCTGTTTCATACCGGTTATAAAGCAATAATCCCATAGAAATTGAGGTAATCACAGTCATCAGGGAAAGCACCGTCATAATGACCGACTGAATATCCGAAGCTCTTCTTTTTTTCTTCATCATACTTATTTTCCTATATGTTCAGTGCGGTATTTGGAGGGTGACATTCCATATTTACGCTTAAAAACATAGCTGAAATAATTGGCATCCTCATATCCGACATGCTCTGCAATTTCATAGCTCTTTTCATTAGTTTCCAGAATCAGCCGGACTGCCTGCTGCATCCTGTAATCCGTCAGATACGTGATAAACGAAATACCGGCTTCTTTCTTAAAAATGGAAGAAAAATAAGAATTCGACACACCTAGACCCGAGCATACCGTGTCCAGGGACAGCCCGGAATCCGAGTAACGATCACGGACAATATTTTTGGCTTCCGAAATCAGATAACGCAGCGAGGAGTTTCTGGCATTTTTCAGTTCATCACTGATCGATAATGCCACACTGATCAGCCAGACCGATAATGCATTCTTATCCATCTTCGGAATCTCCTCATAGGCATTCCGGATTTCTCCGGTATGATCTTCAAATTTTATATAATTATTTCCACAGAAGCGGTACAAATGCCCGACAATTTCCATAACCGTAAAATTATGCTGCATAATTGTTTTTGCATTATCCTTAAGTTCATTTACAAGAGAAAGCACTGCATGCTCGATGTCTTCACGCACACCGATATGAATCGCCTTAAACACTCCATTCATGTCTATATCCTCCGGCTGCATGGAAAGCTCCTGCCCCTTCGGTGCAATATCCGCAATATTGATTGATCGTCCGGCTCCATATATCACACGATAGGAAAGCGCTTCCCTTGCCCCCTCGTAGGAATAACGCAGAGATGCCAACTCCTCACACACCTTGCCAAGTCCTGCGGTTACAACTGCACCGAAAAAGCGGTCTGCCCACTTACAGAAGCGGTCACATTCATCCGTCAGTCTCGTAATTTCGCTCTCTCCCTCAAGATTTACCAGTATAACGATATTTCCAAGATAAGTAAAATATCTGCAATCCCACTTTTCCTTAAACCGTTCCTTTGCTTCCCTCTGCACCGATACGGAAAGAAGGAGCGGTGTCATATTATCCGGTACATGATTTTCCGAGATGTGCAGAACGGCACAGCAAAAGTATGGCCCCGGCAGGGAAATCCGGTAATCACCCACAAATTTGCAGATTTCACCTTCCGTAATCCGCCCCTCGATCAGTGAACAGAAAAAGTTCGTCTGCAATACCGGAAGGGAATCGGTATAGTACTGCTCCAGCTTCCTGACATTTAATTTTTCTTCCCGTTCCTTATCAAGGACATCCTTTAAGCGCTTCAGACAGCCCGATAGTTCGTTGGCATTCACCGGCTTCAGGATATATTCCTCGATTTCAAGGTGAACCGCCTCCCTGGCATATTCAAACTCATCAAATCCGGTAAGAATTAAAATCCGCACATCCGGATTATCCTGCTTCAGATTACGTGCCAGCTCCAAACCGTCCATATAGGGCATTTTAATATCCGTAATCACAACATCCGGCTGCATTTTCTCTGATATCTCCAGTGCTTTTACCCCGTTCCTTGCCTTTCCGATTACTTCAAACCCCATCTCATTCCAGCTGATCCTGTGTTCAATTGTGTCCATAACCTCTTCTTCGTCATCTACAAGAAGCACCTTGTATGTCAGCATCTGTACCCCTCCATATTGTTGCAAAATGGCACGAATTCACTGAATCATAAATTCGTGCCATCTTTCTTTAATTATACTCTTTCTTTCAGAAAATTCCCACTGTAAATCCTGTGAATTTTGCCGTTCAATGATTTACCGTTACAGTTCACTCGTACATTCATGTAGGTAGATTTCATGCTCGCATGAAAATCTGCCTGCATGAATGTACGAAGTGACCGCCATTTCATGAGCAATGCGTCTTACAGACGCATTTGAAGCAGCGGAGAGTGCTGAAAGCACGATTTTGCGAATGGCGCGGAGTGAACAGTAATGTTTTACCTGTTACAGTCCGTCCATGCAGATGTCTTGCTGTTGCCAGAACCTAAACCTTATTTCTTCTTTACATACTTCAGACAGTCAAGCGTAACAGCTGCCAGAATAATTATACCTTCAAATATAAACTGAAGGTTTGTATCTATACCAAGAATCGTGAGGGAATAAGTCAATGCGGTAAAGATTAACACACCGGTTACAACACCAGAAATCTTACCGATACCACCGGTAAAAGATACACCGCCGACAACGCAGGCTGCAATAGCATCCATATCCCATCCCTGTCCGTAGGCTGCGCTACCTGATCCGATCATACGGTTACATTCCAGCCATGAACCAAATCCGTAAAGAATACCCGCAAGAACAAATGCTCCCATGGTTACTGCAAATACGGAGATACCGGATACAGCTGCTGCTTCCGGGTTTCCGCCGACTGCATACAGATTCTTACCAAAGGTTGTCTTATTCCAGATAAACCACACAACCACAACAGCAACAACTGCCCAGAGAATAATGGTCGGGAATTTCCCGATTCTCGGGATAAACATCGCAGGGATGGAGGAATCAATAGCACCGAAGGAAACACCCTTCGTAGCATACGTTACCAGTCCGAAAATAATCAGCATGTTTGCCATGGTTGAAATAAACGGATGCATCTTGAACTTTGCCATAAAAAATCCTGCAATGGATGCAAAGCCTGTTGTCAGGATCACACAGACAATCAGCGCAAGCAGTGCACGTGCCGGTACCGGAATTCCGGTAAAATCAAAGATATGACCGAACACTCCACCGGTATTGATTCCGTTGTGCATAATAATGGTTGCCGTTACCATACCCATACCAACCATTCGTCCTACAGAAAGATCCGTACCCGTTAACAGAATCAGTCCGGCTACTCCAAGTGCCAGAAATACACGGGGTGACGCCTGCTGAAGGATATTCAGAATATTGGCCGTCGTCAGAAGCTGTGTATTTTTTACCAGCGGCGTAATGATACAAAGAGCAATAAAAATCATGATAATGACAATATACAGTCCGTTCTTATACAGAAACTGTGAGGTATTGAAGGTATATCTGTAGTTTTCAAAGCTCTGTGCCTTTTTCTGTGTAAATGTAAATTTCGACATACGAAGCAGATCAATCAGATGATACTTATGCACAAATGCTTCATGTTTTCTGTCCTTGATTTCCTGAAGTCTGGATTCATGCATCATCTGGGCATCATACAGACGGTTTTTATATACATACTTTTCGTCCTTGATTTCCTGCTTGTCCGTCAGTCCGGAAAGCGTACGCTCATGCTCTGCCTTAAGCTGTCCGCGAACCTTCGCATATTCCGCATTTTCCTCTTCCTTCTGGGCTTTACAGCTTTCTGCAACCTTTTCGTAATAATCCTTATTAAAATGGGCAGCAAGATAAGCCTCAGCATCTTTAATCAGCCGGGAAACCTCCTCCTTGTTTGCCGCTTCCGTTTTCTTTGCCTTTACAAGCTCTTCCTGATCCTGCCGGATAATTTCGGCCTGCTCCTCTTTCGTATAGTTTTTGTCTTCCTTCGTCAAGGCAATGTGCGTTTTTAATGCCTGCACCTTATCCGAACCATCCACACGCAGGGCATCAATCTTTTTCTGTATCTTACCAATATATTCATCAATCGGCTTTAAAAGCTTTGCTTCTTCCTCTGCCGAAAGATATTTCCTATTATTTGCCATAACTTCTGTACTCCTTTCTACAAATACTTTGCACTAAGTCTAAGCAATTCTTCCTGATTGGTTTCTCTGGTATTTACGATTCCTGCCAGATGTCCGTTGGACATTACTCCGATCCGGTTCGTAATTCCCAGAATTTCCGGCATTTCCGAGGAAACCACAATAATGGTTTTTCCCTTCTTTGCCATATCAATAATCAGTTCATATATCTCATACTTGGCACCAACATCGATGCCTCTTGTAGGATCATCCATCATAAAAATGTTTGGTGAGCGTTCCAGCCATCTGCCGAAGATTGCTTTCTGCTGATTTCCGCCGGAAAGGTTCGCAATCATATCATCCGGTCCTATACATTTCGTATGCATAACACGGATTTCCTCTGCGGTTGCCCTCACCATTTCATCATGTGACAGGGCTATCCCCGTCTTATACTGCTTCATATTGGCAATGGTGGTATTAAACGTAATATCCGCCTTTATGAACAATCCGTCTGCCTTACGTTCCTCCGTAATCAGTGCAAATCCATGATCCATTGCATCCTTGGAGGAACTGAAATTCATCAGCTTGTCCTTATAATAAACACGTCCCGCTGCTCTTGTACGAATACCGAATATGGTTTCGAGAAGCTCCGTACGCCCTGCACCGACCAGACCATACAGACCAAATATTTCTCCCTTTTTCACATCAAAGCTTATATCCTGAAGCTTAGGTGCATATTTCGTAGATAAATGCTCTACCTTTAAAACCACCTCACCCGGAGTGTTGTCTACCGGAGGGAAACGGTTATCCAGTGACCGGCCGACCATAGCGGATATCAGTTCATTCATATCGGTATCCTTACAGTTCTTGGTCATCACCAGCGCACCATCACGAAGAACGGAAATCTGATCACAAATTTCAAACACCTCATCCATCTTATGAGAAATGTAAATCAGTGAAATTCCCTGTTCCCGAAGCTGTCTCATCATCTTAAACAGCTTTTCAACCTCAGGTGCGGTAAGGGATGAGGTTGGCTCATCCAGAACAATTACCTTGGAATTATAGGAAATTGCCTTTGCAATTTCACACATCTGTCTCTTTGAAACAGACATTTTCTTCATTG
>ULUL01014901.1_pt1 | contig 13609 bp, 10 predicted proteins | sample 1958481 | NCBI WGS metagenome assembly ULUL01 (sample SAMEA4835759, study PRJEB28245) | human gut metagenome | biome: gut microbiome; material: fecal sample | place: Denmark | collected 2008 | reverse complement strand
GAAAAATCAAATCTACAAGATGTATTTGCCCAACCGCTTACGAAAAATTGCACTGGCACTAATTGTAGTGCTTGGCTTGAGCTCTTATGCTCTGGCTCAAAACCGGACAGTGTCCGGTACGGTTACCGACATAAACGGCGAACCGATTATCGGTGCTTCCGTCCTGCTGGACGGGACCACGATAGGTGTCGTTACGGATCTTGACGGTAAATTTTCCATCTCCGCACCTTTAGACGGAACAATCATCATTTCCTATATCGGATATAAGCAGCAGCGTATTCCTTTGGGCGGAAAGACAGATATTTCCGTTACTGTCGAGGAGGATGCAACCCAACTCGGAGAGGTGACGATAGTAGCTTATGGCAAAAAACGCAAACAGGATCTTGTGGGTTCGGTAAGCTCGGTAAAACCTGAAATCATCGGCAATTCACAAGCTGCCTCAGTTTCCAATGCACTGGAAGGCACTGTTGCAGGTCTTCAGATTGTCAGCTCTACCGGACAGCCGGGAGAGGATGCCAAGGTGTCGGGTCGCTTTCGGCAAGCAACAATGCCCTTATAGTTGTGGATGGTGTCCCGTTCAACGGCAAAATCTCTGACATAAACCCGGCAGACATAGCCTCGATTTCCGTGTCCAAAGATGCAGTTTCCAACTCGCTCTACGGTTCGCGTGCTGCGGGAGGTGTAGTAATGATAACCACCAAGACCGGACGTAATGACAAATTGTCAATCAACTTTTCCGGAACATGGGGCATAACCCAAAGAGCCTACAAGGATTATGATATGGTAACCGATCCCGGTGAATTCTATCGCCTTACATGGTATGGAATCCGCAATACCTTATGGGCCGGAGGCAACTCTATTGAAGATTCCAATCTTGGAGCAAGTCAGAACTTGTTGGGAGAACTCGGCAACTACAACGCATTCATCATCCCTGACGGTGAATATCTGGTGAATCCCGATGGGCAGCTGAACCCGTCCGCACGCCTTCGTTACAATGATTCTTTTGCAGATGCCATGTTCCGGAACGCATTCCGTCAGGAATACAACGTATCGGCATCGGGAGGAAACGACCGTACGGACTATTATGTGTCTATGGGTTATCTTGACAATGACTCTTATATACTCGGTTCTTCCTATAAACGCTTTACCGCCCGTGCGAATGTCAATTCGCAACTCAAGCCGTGGCTGAAGGTCGGTACCAACATCGGTTATTCCAAGACCGAACAGAACGGAGTCAACGAGACTAACGGAGCTGCGGCCAATCCTTTTGATGTGGCCCGCTCGTGGGCACCGATATTTCCCGTACACGCATACGATGCGGAAGGCAATCTCAAATATGATGAGAACGGGCTCCCTATATACGATGCCGGAACAGGTCAGACAGACGGCACTACAACCCGTCCCACAGCGACCAACCAGAATCTCATAGCCAATCTTAACGAGGATATACGTAGGGCGGAATACAATAACCTCACATCACGCTCATATATCGAGTTTAAGTTTCTGAAGCATTTCACCTTCACGGCAAATTACAGCTATGACTTCACGAATGACAGCGAAACGCTGTTCTATACACCGACTATCGGTGACGGAGCATCGTTCGGTGGACGCGGCACGAAGGGCAGTTTCAATACCACGACCACGAATTTTAATCAGATACTTGCCTATAGCAATATCTTTCGGGTGGGGCATAACCTGTCTGCCAAAATAGGTCACGAGTATTACAACTACAAGTACAGCTATTTGGCCGGGCAGAAGACCAATTTCTTCAACCCCACGAATCCGGAGTTGAACAACGGAGGGCAGATGCAGTATATAGACAGCTATACAGACAACCACAATATAGAGGGCTATTTCGCCATGGCTGACTATGATTTCCGCAACAGATATTACCTGTCCGCAGCATTCCGACATGACGGGACATCCCGCTTCCTTGACCGTTGGGGCAATTTCTGGTCTGTCGGTGCCGCATGGCGTCTTTCCGCTGAAAAATTCATGGCGGCAACGAGTTCCTGGCTCAATGACCTCAAGTTACGTGCTTCATACGGCACGCAAGGAAACGAGAATATCCTGCCCGGTTACAGTTATGCCTATACTCCTTATCAGGACCAGTATGAAATCACATGGGACGGTACATCCCTCGGATATGCGCCGATATTCTATGGCAATCCCGACCTTACATGGGAAAAGCAGAAGACCGTTGATGTAGGTCTTGATTTCCGGTTTTTCAACAGGGTTTACGGTTCGGTAGAGTATTTTGTACGCCGTACCGACGACATGCTCTTCCAACGCCCGCTGGCGTTCTCTACGGACGGACGTCCCTACAACTGGGAGAATATCGGTTCCATGAGGAATTCCGGTGTGGAGTTTGAACTGAATGTGGATATTTTCAACACGGATGACCTGCATTGGACTGTATCGCTCGTCGGTTCTCATTACAAGAACAAGATTCTGACCCTGCCTGAAGAAAACCGTGCGGACGGTATCACATCCGGACCATTCAACCTGCGTGAGGGTCGGAGCAGGTATGAATATTACACCTATATGTATGCCGGCATGAATGAACGAGGCGAAGCCATGTGGTACACGGATGTTACAGATCCTGAGACAGGAGAAATTACCGGACGCACGACCACGAATACCTACGCTGATGCCACACGTTATTTTATAGGAAAATCGGCACTTCCTGATTTTAACGGCGGACTGAATACGACATTTTCCTACAAAGGAATAGACCTTTCCATCGCAACCGCTTTCCAGATTGGCGGCTGGGCATACGATTATGCCTATCTAAGCGGTATGAGTACGTCTTTTTATGTCGGACACAACCGCGATATGTGGGATACGTTCAATCCTGAAACCGGAGAAGGCCGTCTGCCGATATGGAATGCAGACAATGCCTCCAACGCATTCACGCAGCAGTCCGATATGAACTTGGTCAGAGCTTCTTATTTCAGCATCAGGAATGTCACCCTCGGTTATACGTTCCCGAAGAAGTGGATGGACAAGATTGGCGTAGAAAGACTACGTGTGTTCGTGACTGGCGACAACCTTGCCCTATGGTCGGAGCGTCAGGGATTTGATCCGCGTGTGGCAATGTCCGGCGGCAATGGAGATTATGGAGGATATTCACCTTTGCGTGTAATTTCCGGAGGTATAAATCTAACGTTTTAATGGAAATGATTACAATGAAAACTATAAGAATCATAATTCCGGCACTTATTGCCACAAGCCTGACCACATCCTGCATCAATGATGCCGACCTTACGGCCTATATGTCCGAAGGGCAACGTCAGGAAATCGCTTCGTCCGATCCCGAAAAAGTGTTCTCTGCTGCCGTAGCCGGTATGTACAATGATATGCAGCAATATGTGAATGTGGATTTGCAGGATAATTATTTCGGACAGAAAAGTTTCGACTATCTCACTTCTCTCATGGGGAATGATATGATTATGACCGGTCGTTTCGGAATGAGTCTCTATCACTATCTGCTTGACTACTGGCAGCAGAACTATGATCCGACGGAAAACCGCTGGCGTGAATATTACCGGGTCATAGCCAATGCAAACCATATCCTTGAACTGATAGATCCGGCAGATGAAGACCCGACGATGCGCCGTTACCGTGCCATCGCCCTCGGTTTCCGGGGATATGCCTATCTCCAGCTGACCTACCTCTATCAGCACTCCTATTATACCGGAGCTGATGATACTCCGTGGGGACATGGTGCCCAATATGACTTTTCACAAGCTCTTTGCGTGCCTGTCATTACGGAACATACCGAAGGTGACCAGCCACGCAGCACTGTAGCAAAGGTTTATGAGCAGTTACTGACCGATTTGACCACGGCTTTTGACCTGTTTGAGGAACTGGGAATGACGCATACTTCCACTCCGACAGACATGGACGGATGTGTGGTCGCCATGCACTTGGCGCATGCAAATATGGTTATCCACCAATGGGATGACGCACTCAGGTACGCACAGGTGATTATAGACAATTTCCAAATATTGCAAGGCGAAAGCCAGATTCTGCAAGGCTTCAGTGACATTACGCTTCCGGATGTTGTATTCGGTGCGGATATAACAGCAGACAATTCGACTGTCTATCAGTCATGGTTTTCCCAAATGGACGCATACGGAGAGGGATATGCCGGTATAGGCGTGTGGAGAGCCGCTTTCAAACCGCTTGTAGACCGGATTGCCGACAACGATATCCGCCTGCAATGGTTCTGTTGCGACCGCACGACCGGAACGGATGTACCGGATGGTAACGGTGGCACTATACGTATGACTATGTTGCGCGATACGGAAACTCCGGCGCAGGTTGAATATCAGTCTGTCAAGTTTATCGGAGCCGGGCGTGAAAGCATCCTTTCTGGAAACGGAGGTGCCGGTTGGGAATTGGGTGATTATATCTACTTGCGTTCCGAAGAGGCCTATCTGATGAAGGCGGAGATTCTTGCACATCAAAACTCCGGGGAAGCGGTATCTGTGCTCAATTCATTCATGCAGACACGACAGCCGGACTATAACTACACGTTTACAGACAAGGCATCGCTCATAGAAGAAATCAATTTTCAGAAACGTGTGGAATTTTGGGGTGAAGGCATCGAATATCTCGACAACCGCCGTCTGAATATTCCGGTTGACCGCACGGACGATACTTGGGGAGCGGATAACAACAACCATTTCTCGGCCGGCAAGCTTCGGGCAGAACAGGAAGACCGTGTATTTCTTTACCAGTTACCTGTTTCCGAGATTGAGAATAACTCTATGATTTCTCCTTCCGAGCAGAACTGATAAAAATATAGGGTGCTCTTTGAGAAAATCGGTAAAAAGTGCAGTTTTTACCGATTTTTTTGTATCGCCGCTTTTCTGCAACGCCGTTACCTTTGCAACAGTAACAATTAACAATCAGAGTGATATGAAATCATTGGTCATTACAGCATTCATGTTGCTGACTTTGGCGGTCGGGGCAAATGCGCAGGAGAATCAGAAAGTGTTTACAGCCGAAGAACAGGCGATAGTCGATTTGTCTAACAGCAAATGGGACTGGATGTCAGAGAAGAACGTGGAGAAGTTGGCGGAACTGTTCCATGAGAACTCGCAATTCGTCCACATGGGCGGCTATTGGGGCAAGCAGCAGGAGTTGGAAACCATCCGTACAGGAGGCATCTGGTACAAGAAAGCAGAAATACACGACGTACAGGTGAAATTTGCCGCAGGTACGGCAACGGTGTACAGCCGGATTCATCTGAACTCGGTAGTCGGTGGCAATGCAGTGCGTTTCCCCTTTATTGTGACGGAAGTATATGTGATGGAAAACGGCAAATGGCAACTCTCCACGCTTGCCTTTACAAGAACTTTGGGAGAATAATAAATGAGAATGTGACAAATAACAATTCGTACAATATGAAAAATATACAATTCATTACATTCGCCATTTGTCTCTCAACATTAGCTTGCCATGCTTGTTCCAATGAAGAAATAAAGCCGGATATGGAACAATCTGAAACACCTTCGGAAAATCCTGATACACCACCCGAAGCGGCAACCATACAAATGACAGAGGCTGTACCGGAACAGTATTTCAGAACAGCCCGACAACAAGGAACTGTAGAAATGATAGGATATATTTCGAAAGATTATGCTGGTTCAATGGCTCCCACTACGAAACCTGCATATATCTATTTACCATACGGATACGATGCCAACCAACAATATGACATCATTTACCTGATTCATGGCTGGACGGGGACAGCCGAACAATACTTTGGTCTTGCTTCTTGGCCGCAAATGAAAAATCTGTTCGATAACATGATTCAAAACGGAGATTGCAAGCCATTTATAGCTGTTTCTCCTACATGGGATAAAGACAACCGAAGCAAAGGTTGGAGCGAATCGACGGAAGAGGTGGCTGCTTTTCATAACGAGTATCTTAACGAACTGATTCCCGCTGTTGAAAGCCGCTATTCCACCTATGCGGAAACATTTGACAAAGCCGGTATATTGGCTTCACGTGACCATCGGGCTTTCGGTGGTTTTTCGCTCGGCTCTATCACCACATGGTATATTTTTGAGCATTGCTTCGATTTGCAAAAATGGTTTCTTCCCATGAGTGGGGATAACTGGCATATTCAAATGTTCGGTGGGCAATATGAGCCGGAAGCCACTGCGCAGTTTCTGGCAGAAGTTGTCAATGCTTCTGATTATAAAGATAATTTCTATGTTTGGTATGCTGTCGGTACTCGTGATTCCCGATTCTATCAAACACATAATCAGGCATTGGCGATGATGGAATTACCCGAAACTTTCAATGAAACGAATTTCTCTTATCATCAGAAAGAAGGTGGACAACATGATTTTAATTCTGTATGGGAATTTTGTTACAATGCCTTGCCGTTCTTTTTTCCAAAGAATGACGACACAAATAATATAGAATGATTTAACAACAGCAGATATGAAAATCAAGAACTTATTTGTCACGACTATGATGGCTATATCATCCGTTGCAGTATATGCACAAAGTGCAGAAACCTTCCGTCAGCCCTATCCGCTGGGCGAGAAACTTTCCCCGAATCCCAATTTCACCGGAGAAGTATGGCTTGCACCTTTGAGTGAGAAGAAAGAACTGAATGTCCCGATGGCAAACGTCACCTTCGAGCCGGGATGCCGTAACAGCTGGCACTCGCACAAGGCAGGACAACTCCTGATTGCCACCGCAGGTATCGGCTACTATCAGGAGAAAGGACAACCTGCCCGCCGTCTGTTTCCGGGCGACATCGTGGAGATAGCTCCCGATGTGGAGCATTGGCACGGGGCAGCACCGGACAGTTGGTTTGCCCACATCGCCATCACAACCAATCCGCAGGACAATGCTGCTGTGTGGCTCTCTCCGGTAAACGATGAACAATATCGTGAAGCCACAAGTGAAGCCGAAAGCTGCTATGCCAAAGCAAACAAGGTGCTTACCGCGAGGGAACAGGCTGTCGTTGCCGTGGCATCCTATACGGGAAAAGGAGATTTGGAGCACCTGAAACCAGCCCTTGTACAAGCATTGGAGGCAGGCATGACCATCAATGAGATTAACGAAGTGCTGATTCACGCCTACGCCTATTGCGGATTCCCACGCAGTCTGCGTGCCATCCAAACCTTCATGCAGGTAGTGGACGAGCGTAAGGCTGGCGGTATAAACGATACGGTCGGTCGGGAGACATCTGCCGTTACGGACTACAGAAGCCGCTATGAACGTGGCCGTGACGTGCTTGCCGAAATATCGGGCGCACCAGCCGATGCGCCGAAAGCAGGATATGCCGTATTTGCCCCCGACATCGAGCGATTCCTCAAAGAGCACCTGTTCGCCGACCTCTTCGAGCGCGACTTGCTGACCTATCGGGAGCGTGAACTTGCCACGGTGTCCATCCTTGCCGGAGTGGGTGGCGTAGAGCCGATGTTCGGAAGCCATGCCGCAATATGCCTGCATCTGGGTGTTACTCCCGAACAACTATCGGCATTGCTGAACATCGTGGAGATGAACCTCGGCAAGAGTTGTTCGGAGCCGCTTCGCAAAGTGTTAAACCAAATGACGGAAAAGAAATGAAGAAGATAATCTTATCGGCATTGTTGCTGTCGGTTACAGCAATAGCCGGAGCGCAAGAACTTGTTGCGATACGCAAACAAGGGCACTTCTCGGTAGGAGGCACAACCATTCAGCGACTGGGAACATACGATAACCGTAAATTCGTTGGCTGGGCGGAACAGGAAGAAACCGGACAAAGCTATCGTGCCGACCATGCTTTCGTGGATTATCAGATTCCTGCTGACAGCAAGCTGCTTCCGCTGGTCTATGTGCATGGTTATGGAGGCTCAGGCGTTTGTTGGCAAATGACACCCGATGGCAGGGACGGCTTCTCCACATTGATGCTGCGCCGTGGCTGGAGCAGCTATGTAATGGACTTGCCCGGCCGGGGACGTGCAGGAAGGACAACGGCAACCGCAACGATCAAGCCCGTAGCCGATGAAATGTTCTGGTTCGATATATGGCGGCTCGGCATTTGGCCGAACTATAACGAAGGAGTACAATTCCCGAAAGATTCCGTATCACTTTCGCAGTTCTTCCGTGCAATGACACCCGACATCAGTGACCACAAACAGGATGTGCCCGCCCTCGGTGCATTGGCAAAGCGTATCGGCAACCATATTCTTGTCACCCATTCGGCAGGTGGTTTTCCCGGATGGATGTCTGCCATGCAGAATACGGAGGTCAAAGCGGTAGTGTCCTATGAGCCGGGCGGCTTCGTATTCCCCGAAGACGAAGTACCGGAACGTATTGACGGACTGACCGGAGGAGTAGCAGGAACTCCTGTTTCAATGGAACAGTTCAAACGGCTTACGGAAATCCCCATCGTCCTCTATTTCGGCGACTATATTCCCGAAACGCCCTCTGAGAACCTCGGTGATGAGAACTGGCGTGTGCGCCTTCAAATGGCACGCAAGTTTGTGGAAGCCGTCAATAGGCACGGAGGAAATGCGACTTTGGTAGAGCTGCCCAAAATCGGCATCTACGGCAATACGCATTTTCTGATGCAGGATTTGAATAATGACAAATTGGCGGAATTGCTTGATGAATGGCTGATTAAAAATGGTTTATCAAAATAGTTTTCAGGCATAATGTCATTGTTGTTACAGCATAAGATACTTGTCGGATATTTCCTTTTGATGGCGATCATCGGTAGTATGGCCGCCACTTTGCTGCATGAGCGGAACCGGGTGATCGGGATAGAATCCGAAATGAAACACATCCACCGGGTGCAGCACGATGTGAATACCGCCCACAGGTATATCACGCTCCTTGCCATGCGTGGCGAAACTGCCATTGCTTGGGAGAAGGAAGATTTCGAGGACTACCGTTCGCTCCGTCTGCGAGTTGATACCATGGCTGCAAACCATGCAGAGCGGCAGCGAGGAGTTTGTCAGCCGTGCGCAAATAGACACGCTCCGCCATTTGTTGGCAAACAAGGAAGAACACTTACACCAAATCATGCTGCTGTTCCGTGAGCAGGACAACCCGGATGGTCTGCTGCTTACCCGGTTGCCGGAAGAAGCCAAGACCAAAACCGTGACCCGCAAGAAAAAGGGTGTCGCCGGATTTTTCGGCGCGAAAGAGACGGTGCATGTAACGCCTTCCGCCTCTGCCACACTCCAAGCATTGAACAAGGAACTACAATCCATGCAGGAAGAACGGCAGGAAGCCATTGACACCTACGCTGATAGTCTATGCCGTCACAACAAGGCACTTAACCGCAAGTTGCGCACCCTGATAAACACAATGAACAATCAGACGGATCGTGTCCTCGAAGCCAAATCCCGACATCTTCAAGACTCCTACAATCGCTCTACGCGTATCATCACGGGACTGATAGTCTTTGCCATCGTGCTTCTCGCCATTTCCTACCTGATTATCCAGAAGGACTTACGTGAAAAGGCAAGGACAAGGAAACGTCTGGAAGAGACGATAGAACAGAATGCCGCACTGCTGGAAATGCGCAAGAACATCATCCTGACCATCTCCCATGACATCCGCGCCCCGTTGAACATCATCAGCGGCAACGCCGAACTGGCGATGGACACACGGGAAAGGAAGCGGCGGAACATTTACCTGGACAATATCGGAATCGTTTGCCGCCATGTGGTTCACCTGCTCAACAACCTGCTGGACGTGTACCGCCTGAACGAGGCAAAAGAAATCCGCAACGATGTACCGTTCAACCTGCACGAACTTCTGGAGCGTACCGCTTCGGGATTCTCCCACGTGGTCAACAACAAGGGCATCCGGTTTGACTGCGATTTCAGGGATACGGAAGTCAGGCTATACGGTGACGCGGACCGCATAGAGCAGATTATAGACAACCTGCTTACCAATGCCGTCAAGTTTACCGAGTCAGGTACAATCAGTTTCAACGTCAGTTATCACAGCGGACAGCTGGTCATGGAAGTAAAAGATACCGGCATCGGCATGACAGAGGAAACGCTCTCACGCATCTTCCGGCCGTTTGAGCGTCTGACCTCACAGTCCAATGCCGACGGTTACGGACTGGGGTTGCCCATCACGCAGGGACTTGTTAACCTGCTTGACGGGTCAATCGAGGTGACAAGTTCCGTTGACCGGGGAAGCACATTCCGTGTAACCCTTCCATTGCCGGAAACGGAGGAGCCTTTAGTGAGCGATAACCGGATACTGCCGTGTCCCGAACATCTGCCCCATAATGTGCTTGTCATCGATGACGACAGCATGTTGAGGGATGTAATCAAGGAGATGCTGGAACGCAACGGCGTGGCCTGTACGGTATGTTCCTCTGCCAAAGAGGTGGTCAGCTCCATGCGCTGCAAGGACTATGACCTGCTGCTCTCAGATATCCAGATGCCCGGCACCAACGGCTTCGAACTGTTGTCCCTGCTGCGCAGTTCGAACATCGGCAACTCACGCACGATACCCGTTATTGCCATGACCGCACGCGGCGACAAGGAAAAAGACGCCTTTCTTGATGCCGGTTTTACGGACTGTATCTACAAGCCGTTCTCGTCTTCGGAGCTGCTCGGCCTGCTTTCGACCATAAAAAGATGCCGGAAAGATGATGGTCTGGATATTGATTTCAGCGTAATGTTATCCGAAATTAGCGACAAGATCGGACTGTTACGCTCTTTCATCATCCAGTCTGAAAAGGATATGGAGGAACTCTCAGCAGGGATGAATGACTGTGACCGTCATAAGTTGCGTGAGACCGTCCACCGAATGCAGCCGATGTGGGAACTGTTGCAGATGGAAGATGCTTTATCCTCCTATCATGCCCTGCTGAAAGACGACACTGCAACCGATGACGCTGTGCGGGAACACACACGACAGATAATGGAATGTACCGCCAAGTTCATAGCGGAAGCGGAGAATGAAATAAAAAGACAGACAAATGAAAAGGAAAATACTGATAGTTGAAGACAATGTCGGCTTGTCGCAGATGCAGAAAGACTGGTTTTTACAGGCAGGTTATGAAGCGGTGACAGCCATGAACGAGCCGATTGCCCGTTCGCTGATACGCAAGACGCAGTTCGACTTGATACTCTCGGACGTGCGCCTGCCGGAAGGTGACGGCATCTCACTTCTGGAGTGGCTCCGCAAGGAAAGGAAGGATATCCCCTTTATCATCACGACCGAATATGTATCAGTCCCGGATGTGGTACGCACCATCAAATTAGGTGCGATAGACTACCTGCCCAAGCCGGTACGCAAAGAACATCTGTTGGAACTGGCAGAGGATGTATTCCGACCGATGGTTATCGTCCGGAAGCAGGAAAAGAAACTTTTCCACCGGACAAGCCCCAAGATCCTGCAAGTGGAGAAATACGCCAGACTGGTCGCCCCATCGGAGATGTCCGTAATGGTACTTGGTGCCAACGGTACGGGCAAGGAGTCGGTGGCGCAGAGCATCCATCAGGGCAGTGAGCATTGGAACATGCCTTTCGTGGCGGTGAACTGCGGGGCATTGCCCCGTGAACTGGCCGCCTCGCTTTTCTTCGGTCACGAGAAAGGAGCGTTTACCGGTGCGGATGCAGCCAAGACAGGCTATTTCGATATGGCAAAAGGGGGCACGCTGTTTTTAGACGAGATAGGAACCATGTCCTATGAGACACAGTCCATGCTGCTCCGGGTGTTGCAGGAAAACACCTATACTCCGATAGGCAGCGGCAAGGAACGGGTGGCGGATGTGCGGATTGTCTCTGCCACAAACGAGGATTTGCAGCAAGCTATCAAGCAGGGTCGGTTCAGGGAAGACCTCTATCACTGCCTTTGCGAGTTCGAGATCCGCCAGCCGTCGTTGGCCGATTGTGCGGAAGACATCATCCCTTTGGCCGAATTCTTCCGCGAACGCTACTCGAAAGAACTGAAACGGGAGACATGCGGCTTTACGGACGATGCCAAGCGCAGAATGCTCGCCTACCCGTGGCCGGGCAATGTGCGTGAACTGCAAAACAAGATCAAGCGTTCCGTACTTGTTTCCGAAGAACCGATACTGGATATCGAAGGGTTGGATAATGGAATTCCGCCTTGCGATAATGCGCAGGCATCCGTACCGGCAGTCCTGCCGTTGAAGGATGAATCGTTGGAAAAGAAGAACATTATCAACGCCCTTAAAGCCTGCAACGGACACCGGGAACAAGCCGCCGCAATGCTGAATGTCAATCCGGCAACACTGTACCGGAAGATGAAGAAATACGGGCTGAAATAAAATAGATGCCCGCAGTTAGTGTAAATGTCGCTGAATATGTGTACATTTGCAAGTAAATAGAGAAAATGCGGCATATCGTCTGTGAGGCGGTTGCCGATTGTATATAACATAAGACCGCAAGACGTCTCAAGCGAAAATCTGGAAAATTTGAACAACGGGAACTATTGCGTGATGCTTATGCTATGCTTTCGCATAGCGTGCATTCACGTACTCCCCGTTAAGGCTATTCCAGAGCCGTCGCTTGAAGTAGTGTGTTTGCACGCTTCTTTTTTTTGGACGGCTTCCGATCCGGATTTAAAACAGAATTTATATGTCAAAAATCCAAGCAGTAACGGTAATGACATTAGACGGTTTCCTGCCGGAACCTGATGATGTGCTGACGCAATGGGTAATGAACCACAGAAAAGGGTTTGTTCATTGGCGGGAACACTGCAATGCCTGGATTTTACCTCACTCCATTTTGGATCTGCTCTGCGAGAAAGACCGCAAAAACGCTTCTTTTACCTATCTGGCAGAAGTTCATGATGCAGAATCCCTTGAACTTCTGCGGGAACTCTTCCACTACAACCTTGTGGACGAATTCATTGTTTATCTGTTTCCTTATTCCACCGGAAAGGGGAATTCCGTACAGGATATTCTTCCTTTTCGGCGATGGCAGTTGCATAAAGCCGTTGCCTTTTCCAACGGCATCTGCCGCCTGATTTACCGCAATCCTTGCAAGCTCCCCTAACTCGAATGAATGGATTTCTATTTTGCATTAGTATTAAAAAGACGAATTTGCGGAGATAAAATTCATTATCAAAAGTTCTTCAAATATGCAACGGACACTGCGGACAAGTCGCACGGTTACTGAAAATAAATCCCGCGACACTATACTGAAAGATGAAAAAAAATACGATTTACGATAGATTGAAAACATGGATAAATTGCATTCATGTTTTCAGCAGTGCCCATTTCTTGAAAGCAGATCTGTATATTACAGCGTTCATTTTCCCGTTTTTTGTTCCTGTTTTTCTGCTTTCAGGCGCAACGACTTTGGAGTGGAGCCCGTCCCGAGCCTTCAGGCGAGCGGCAAGTTGTTTTGGGACGCCCGAATCATTTCGGGTGCCCCAAAACACAACTTGCCATGTTCGCTTGAACATGAATTTTTCTGTCGAAAAATCAAAATATGGCGTTCCATCCACTTCCCGCCTATAAAATCCTTCCGCCGCCATCCTTATCACTTTTTGAATACCCCAAACCGGAGTCACCGGGGCACTTGGGCGGTGTAACAGGATGACATACAGTGTCACAGACCGTCAGCAGACCGCCATGATAGTGCCAATC
>ULUL01068230.1_pt1 | contig 13664 bp, 9 predicted proteins | sample 1958481 | NCBI WGS metagenome assembly ULUL01 (sample SAMEA4835759, study PRJEB28245) | human gut metagenome | biome: gut microbiome; material: fecal sample | place: Denmark | collected 2008 | reverse complement strand
ACACAGCCCTCCTTCTCTCCGCGCATAAAACCGAAGGCAGAGGTTAAAATAATCAAAAGATTGGGAACGATTCCTCCAAAGGCCAGACTTCTGAAAACTGTGCATTGCAGGATAAAGCAGACCAGTATCAAAATCCCAGTTATCAGTTTTCTTTTCATTCTGCTTCCTCTTCATTCACCTGCTGTTTCAGCTTTGTGATGACCAAAACCTCATCTAAGTGCGCGAAATCCACTGCAGGTGTGATCAGTCCCGATTTGGTCAGGTTGTTGGAATCTTCGTTGATGGTATTGATATAACCGATCAAAATCCCCTCCAGATATTTGTCGCTGATATTGGAGGTCACTACCTTTTCAGATTCTTTCACCTGATCCTCACTGTCCAAAAGCTGGCTGAAGCGAATCACGCCCTGGTTCATCAATTGCAGATCTCCGGAAACGATCAGCTTATCCCCGGTAGCCGGGATGGTGGCGCTTACATTGGAATTGTCAGAGATAATAGATGTCACTCTGGCCCAGTTTGACCCTACGGAGGTGATCCTTCCCACAAGTCCGCCGCCTGCCATCACATTCATATCTACCAAAAGCCCGTCCTCGGTTCCCTTGTCGATGATAAAGCCGGAATACCAGTTGCCTGCATCCCGGCTGATGATCCGGGCGCCCACCTTTTCATAATCAGTATACTGCTCGGACAGCTCAAATAGCTCCCGCAGCTCATTTAATTCATATCTGTCCTGCTGAAGGGTGGTATTCTCTGCAGTCAGCTCCGCCACCTGTGCCTTCAGGTTCTCGTTTTCCTCCAAAAGCTGCCTGATCTGCACCAGCTCCTCAGACCGGGCAGAAAGCCAGCCTCCCATTCTGCTGATGCCCTGCTGGAAAGGAACTACTACATACCCTGCCACCGTGTTTAAGGGGCGGTTGAAAAGGTCAGTACCAAAGGAAAGTACCATCATCAGACAGCACAGCACTGTTAAAATGAAAAGGAGATATTTACCCGGTAAAGTAAATTTCCCCCCTCTTTTCTTTATGATCGGACTCATTTACTCATCCCTTCGATTGCATAAGCTACGGTTTTGTAGTTGTCATCCTTGATGATCTTGGAAAGGCCGATGGCTACGCTGGTAACAGGATTCTCCGATACGTTTACCTTAAGCCCCGTTCCCTGGGCCAGTCTTTCCTCCAGATGAGCCACCTGGGAAGCGCCTCCCGTCAGGTAAATGCCGTGACGGTAAATGTCCGCTGCAAGCTCAGGGGGCGTTCTTTCTAGTATCACCTTTACATTGTCTATGATGGTATTAAAGTGCTCCTCTAAGGATTCATCCACCAACTGGGTGGGAATTTCTCTTTCCACAGGAAGTCCTGTCACAATATCCCGTCCATATACGATAGCCCCTCTATTCTCCGGCTCTAACTCCTTTAATGCAATTTTCACTGCCTCTGCAGTCTTGCCGCCGATGATCAGGCTGAATTCCCTTCTTACCGCAGCCCGGATAGCTTCGTCAAACTTCATGCCGCCCACCTTGATCAGACGGCTCAAAACGATACCTCCCAAAGAAAGGATGGAGATCTCCGTGGTCTCATAACCTACGTTTACTACCAGCACGCCCTGGGAATTTTTCACATCAATATCAAGACCAAGGCCGTCGGCAACCGCCTTTTCCACCACCATGATCTTCTTGGCCTTTACATTGGCGTCCTTGATCAGGTCATAGAAGGCCCTCTTCTCCACCTCTGTCACGTCCGTAGGCACTGCGATATAATATTCTGCAGGTTTTGGATTTCCATTCTGCAGATCAGAGACGAAATACTTTACCAAGGTCTCCATATTCTTGATATCTGCAATCACGCCGTTTGACAGAGGGTAGGAAATATGAATATTTCCCGGCGCCTTCTCATACATTTCAAATGCGGAATCCCCGTATGCGAAGAGTGTATTTTTATTTTCAATGGCGATCATATTTTTCTGAACCATGATATTATCGTCATTTCTACTATAGATTTTAATATTGTTGGTACCTAAATCAATACCAAATGCATTGTATGCCAAAATGACAACCCCTTTCTGAATGCTTATAGTAAGGCCAGCTCCTTAAAGCTGGTATATTGGTGATCCCCTATGATAATGTGGTCAAGCAACGGGATCTCCAGCTCATCCCCCAGATCCTGCACATGTCTTGTAAGCTCGATATCGCTCTCGCTTGGCGTAGGATCCCCGCTGGGATGATTGTGTATCAGCAGAATATTGACTGCTTTATTCTGCAACGCTTCCACAAAAATCTCTCTGGGAGAGATCAAGGACATTCTCACACTGCCCTCAGACAAAACGCTTTCCTTGATATCCTGTCCCTTAGAATCTAAGCAGACTAAGATCACGCATTCCGTATCCCGGTGTCTTAGCTTTTCCATAAAATACTCAGCCACAGTTGCGGAATTATGAAAGATCAGCCCCTTCCTGGCTGTAGCCCTGCTGATGCGCATGGAAAGCTCGGTAAGGCTTTTTAGTTTCACGGCCTTCACCTGGCCGATCCCCTTTACCGCCATCAGCTGCTCTAAGGACACATCATAGAGTCCAAGCAGACCTTCTTTTGTGCCGTCTGCAAGCTCCAATACCTCCTCTGCAAGCTCTAAGGCGTTCTTTTCCTTCGTGCCCGTGCGCAGGATAATGGCAAGAAGCTCACTTTCTGTCAGATGCTCCGGCCCATAGGCCAAAAATTTTTCATAAGGCTTATTCGGTATTACTCCATTTTGTTTCTGTCCCATACGTCTCCTTTTCTAAGGCCTTCTCCGACGTATTTTTTAAAACAAAATTACTGCGCTTTTGTGCGCTGGCAGCAGCTTTTTCTGCTTATGAAAACACTGTCCACCATGTTTTCAGCGGATAAATCTGTATACAATCAGAGCCACCGCCACCCCCAGGACGCTTGCAATAGTAATATGGATCTTTAGTCCGAAGGTGAGCATGATAAAGCCAAGATCCAGCTCAATGGGAGAACTAAGGCCAAAGGCCTGACCATAATTTAAGAATGTGCCGCTGAAATATGTGCCGATAAACTGTCCGATCACAAAACCGATCAGGACCAGGATTATCAGCGTCCAGTTCACTTTCCTCAAAACATTTCCTCTGCTTTCTTTTCTTTTGCTGATCGGAGCCTTCTGTTTTCTCCTGTCTGCCCGAACAGTTGTACAGATTCCAATCGTAATCTATAGTATCACAATTCCCCTTATCTGTACACAAAATTCATGGATTTTATTTCGCCTTTTTTCTTAAATTTTCCTTAGCTTTTTCGACATCAGAAGCGCTTATCACGCCCTGATCCAGCAAAGACTGTAAGGATTTTAGGATGCCAAAATGGCCGTGCTGCCAGGTAAGGCCTCCCTGAAAATATACTGCATAAGGGGGCTTGATAGGGCCGTCTGCGGAAAGCTCAATGGAAGAGCCTGATACGAAGGCTCCTGCTGCCATGATCACCTGGGAGTCATACCCCGGCATATCCCAGGGCTGTGGTGTCACATGGCTGTCCACGGGAGCTGCAGCCTGGATGCCCTGGCAGAAAGCGATCACTCCCTCCGGCTTTCCAAAGGTCACAGCCTGGATGATATCATGTCTGGACTCTGAGCCGTCAGGTACCACGCCAAAGCCAAGATTCTCATAGACATTGGCTGCAAAAACAGCGCTTTTTAACGCTCCTGCCGTCACGGTAGGTGCCAGGAAAAAGCCCTGATAGAACTGGCTCAAAATGCCCAGGGAAGCTCCTACCTCCTTGCCAAGGCCGGGAGAGGTAAGACGGAAGGCAGCATTTTCCACACACTCCTTTTTTCCTGCGATATAGCCGCCTATGGGTGCCAGTCCGCCGCCGGGATTCTTGATCAGAGAGCCTACTACCATATCTGCTCCCACATCAGAGGGCTCTATGGTCTCCACAAACTCGCCGTAGCAGTTATCCACCATGCACAGCACATCCGGCTTGATCCCCTTGATAAAGGAAATCAGCTCTCCGATCCTTGCAACGGACAGAGTGGGCCTTGTCTGGTATCCCTTGGAACGCTGTATGGTCACAAGACGGGTCTTTTCGTTGATATTTTTCCGGATAGATTCATAATCAAAGCTTCCATCCGGCAGAAGATCCACCTGTTTGTAGCTGATGCCATACTCTGCTAAAGAGCCCTTGGAGGGTCTGATGCCAATGACCTCCTCTAAGGTATCATAGGGCTTGCCCACCGGGGAAAATAGTTCATCGCCAGGACGCAGATTGCTCATCAGCGCCAGAGCCAAAGCGTGGGTGCCGCAGGTGATCTGCGGTCTTACCAGCGCATCCTCTGTGTGGAACACTCTTGCATACACTGCCTCCAGGGTATCCCGCCCCAGATCATTGTAGCCATAGCCGGTGGTCCCCATCAGGCAGGCCTCTCCCACTCTTTCCTCCTGCATGGCGTGCAATACCTTCAGTTGATTGTATTCTGCGGTCTCATCAATCTTTGCAAACCGCTCCTTTAAATGGCCCACGATCAGCTCGCCATATTCATATACTGCAGGGCTTATACCCATTTTTTCATACATTGTCTGTATTTTGCTCATTTTTATTTCCTTTCCTAAGTATGTTGTTTTCTCTGTTTTCTTTCTCTATTTTCTTTCTCTGTTTACTCTTTATCTTTTCCAGCATAAATGCCAGTATTTTTTCATCATCATACTGAAATTTATCCTTATCGATCCAGATGACTTCCCTTTCCCGGCGGAACCAAGTCAGCTGCCTTTTAGCAAAATGCCTGGTGTCCCTTTTGATCAGGTAAACTGCCTCCTCCAGAGTACAATCTCCTTCCAGGTAGTCCAGGATTTCCTTATAGCCTAGGCCCTGCATGGATACCTGCCCTCTGTGGCAGCCCATTTTCTTAAGCTTTTCCACTTCCTCCACAAGCCCCTTTGCAAGCATTTCATCTACCCGTTGGTCGATCTGTTCATACAGCTTTTGCCTGTCATCATTTAATACAAAATAGCAGGAAGCGTAAGCAGAGCCTTTTTCTCTTTCCAGCTCGTTGTGTTCTGAAATCCGTTCTCCTGTCATATGAAAATACTCTAAGGCCCGGATGGTACGTTTGATATTATTGGGATGAATAGCTGCGGCAGATGCCGGGTCTGCCTGTAAAAGCAGCTCATGAAGCGCCTCCGCTCCTCTGTGTTTTACAAGCTCCTCCAGACTCTTCCTGTAGGCCGTATCCATCTCATTTTCCGTAAAATCAATATTATTTAACACTGCCTGTATATAAAAGCCCGTCCCTCCTGTGAGGATGGGAATATGTCCTCTTTCATAAATCCCCGCCATACATTCCTTACATTTTTCCTGGAAAATAACCACATTAAAGTCTTCGGAAGGCTCCAGCACATCGATCAGATGATGGGGAACTCCCTGCATTTCCTCCGGACGTATTTTGGCAGAGCCGATATCCATATGGCGGTATACCTGCATGGAATCTGCTGAAATGATCTCTCCACCAATTTTCTTTGCCAGTGCAATGGAAAGCTTTGTCTTTCCCACTGCTGTAGGTCCTGTGAGCACCACCAGACTGTTTCTTTCTTCCAGCATGAGCCTCCTCCTTTCAGACGATACGTTTAAATTTCTTCTCAAGCTCGTATTTGGTCATGGAAATGATGGTGGGCCTTCCATGAGGGCAGTTGTAGGGATTGTCCAGGGTCAGAAGCTCGTCGATCAACATTTCCGCTTCTGCACGGCTTAAGCGGTTGTTTCCCTTTACCGCCGCTTTACAGGACATGGAAGCGATCTTTTCTTCCACCACCCGCAACCCACCTCTGCTTCCTCCTTCCGAAAGCTCATCAAGCACCTCCAGAAACATTTCCTTTTCTTCACAGCCGTACAGATCCGTAGGCACTGCCCGCAGGGCATATTCCGTACCGCCGAAGGCCTCCACCTCAAAGCCAAGCTTACAAAATACCTCCCGGTATTCCTGCAAAACCAGCTCCTCCTGCCCAGTCAATGACACGATGATCGGAGGCATCAGGGCCTGGGATGCTGCCTGCCCCTCTCTGTAACGCTTCATCAGCCTTTCGTATTTTACCTTCTCATGAGCGGCATGCTGGTCGATAATAAACATCTTATCCTCAAACTGCACGATCCAGTAGGTGTCAAATACCTGGCCGATGATCTGGTAGCGGGAACGGTTGTCCACGCTTAAGAGCTTTTCCTCAAAGAGGTTTAGCTGCATGGGAGGCTGGGTGGCCTGTGGCTTTTCAAAAGTCTTTCTGTCAGGTAGATTTTCTGTGACTGTTTTCTGGTTAGCTGCCAATGCCTGTTCAGGGACTTCTATGAAAAACTCTTCTTTCTTTCCCTCAAATGCTACGTCCTTTCCAGCCGGCATTTCCCGGTCTGGTGCTTCTACAAAAAACGGCTCCTCTGGTTGTACAGAGGATGTGCCCTGTGCGGCAGCAGACTTTTCTGTGCCCAATACTTCCTTCTTCTGAGCTTCCGCACGCTCTCTGGACTGCATTCCATTTTGCGTTATCTGTGCTTCCGGACCTGTACTTTCTAATTCGGACCTTCCTGCAACTGGCGTTCTTTTTTCTGCCCCCTCCAAAGCTACAGTTTCTGCCGCTAAGTTCTCCTCTCGTGCAGCAGGCGGCACCTTATCTCCCAGCACTCTGCTCCAGACAGGATTTTTCACAAGCTCCTGCATTCCGGGCATCTGAGCCTCGTACTTGACCTCTTCCATGATACGATACTGGTCTCTTCTCACCTTTTCAAATGGCTCCGGTGTTTTTTCCTTCTCCTTGGCGTTCTTTTCTTTCCTTGTATCCTCCAGAGCGGCATCCGGGATCATCTCCCTGTCATGCAGAGTTCCCCTGATGGCTTCCGCTAACTGATTACAGAAGACCGGGCCATCAGAAAACCGCACATCCATCTTATTAGGATGCACGTTTACGTCCACATTACTCTTTTCCATAGAAATATGCAGCACACAGAGGGGAAATTTGTGCTGCATCAGGTACTGCTTATAGCCCTCCTCGATAGCTCTGGCAGCCAGCTGGCTTTTGATGAATCGTCCATTGATAAAATATATTTCAAAATTTCTGTTGGACCTGACCAGAATGGGCTTACCCAGATAACCTTCGATACGGATGCCCTCTGCCTCCCGCTGTATGGGAACCAGTTGGGCTGCAATGTCCCTCCCGTAGATCCTGTAGATCACTTCCTTTAAATCCCCGTTTCCAGAGGTATGGAAGCGTACCTGGCTGCCCAATACAAATTTAAAAGAAATGTCCGGCCTGGAAAGGGCCAGATGCTCCATCAGATCTGTGATATAGCCGCCTTCTGTAGCAGGCTGCTTTAAAAATTTGCGGCGCACCGGTGTATTAAAGAAAAGATTCCGCATGATAAAGGTGGTGCCCTCCGGCGCTCCCACTTCCTCATAGGACTGCTCTATTGCCCCTTCCATACAGAAACGGATTCCTGTCAGAGCTTCTTTGGTCTTGGTGATCACCTCCACCTTGGACACTGCTGCAATACTGGAAAGAGCCTCGCCGCGAAACCCAAGGCTTCCAATCCTGGTCAGATCCTCTGAACTTTCTATTTTGCTGGTAGCATGGCGCAGGAATGCAGTTCTGATCTGATCTGCTTCCATACCGCTTCCGTTGTCCGTGATCCGAAGAAATTCAATCCCGCCGTCCCTGGCTTCCACCGTAATCGCTGTTGCGCCTGCATCGATGGCATTTTCCACCAGCTCCTTTACCACGCTCGCAGGCCGCTCCACCACTTCCCCGGCTGCGATCTTATCAATCGTCTCAGAATCCAGTACATGTATCTGTGCCATTTTCTACCATCCTTTCTCTATTTTTCCCTGTAAACTTTTTTCTTTTGTTTTTGTCTTTTAGTTTTTATCTTTTGTCTTTTATTTATTTTTGTCATCCTTTTTCGCACTTGACAGCCTATTGCTTTTGTATTTTTATCCCTTTAATATGAAAATAAACATCATTTACAAAGTCACCCCTGCCACCGGTTCTTCAGCTTATTCTGCAGCCTATAAAGTGTGTTCATCGCATCCAGCGGCGTCAGTCTGCTGATATCAATCTCACTTAGCTCCTTTAACACGTCCTCATCCGGCACGGTGTCAAACAAGGACATCTGGGCCAGATCCACCTCATCTAACTTAGGCTGCTTTGTGGATTTTCCTTCCCTGCCTCCTTCGATCTGGATCTTCTGTACCTTTTCCGTGATGTCATTATCGCTTAGCTGTTCTACGATCTCCTTGGCTCTGTCGATGACCATATCCGGCACGCCCGCAAGCTTGGCCACCTGGATGCCGTAGCTCTTGTCAGCGCCGCCCTTTACGATCTTTCTTAGGAAAACAATATCGTCCCCACATTCCTTAACGGCAATACAATAATTATTTACATTGCTGATTTTTCCTTCCAGTTCCGTGAGCTCGTGATAATGGGTGGCAAACAGGGTCTTGGCCCCCAGGAGCTTCCGGTTGCTGATATGCTCGATCACAGCCCAGGCAATGCTCAACCCGTCGAAGGTGGAAGTACCTCTTCCAATCTCGTCTAGTACCAGCAGGCTCTTGGATGTAGCATTTCGCAAAATATTGGCCACCTCGTTCATCTCTACCATAAAGGTGGATTGGCCGCTGGCCAGATCGTCAGAAGCTCCCACTCTGGTGAAGATCCTGTCCACGATCCCCACATTGGCGCTCCTTGCCGGAACAAAAGAGCCGATCTGGGCTAACAGGACTATCAGCGCAGACTGACGCATATAGGTGGATTTTCCGGCCATATTAGGTCCTGTAATGACGGAAATACAATGGGCTCCATTGTCCAGATAGGTGTCATTTGCAATAAAGCTGTCATAGTCTGTCATCTGCTCCACAACAGGATGCCTTCCGTCCTTGATATCAATAACTCCCTTTTCGTTCAGCTTGGGCCTTGTATAACGGTTTCTCTCCGCCACATAGGCAAGGGAGGCAAACACATCCAGCCTTGCCACTGCCTTGGCTGTTTTCTGGATCCTGTCAAGCTCTAAGGCAATGGAATCCCTGATCTTGCAGAAAAGGTCATATTCCAGGGTATACAGCTTGTCCTCCGCATTTAAAATGGTATCCTCTAACTCCTTAAGCCTTGGCGTTGTGTAGCGCTCCGCATTGGCCAAGGTCTGCTTTCTGATATAATCCTCCGGCACAAGATCCTTGTAAGAATTGGTCACTTCAAAGTAGTAGCCAAACACCTTGTTGTACTTGATCTTCAGGTTTTTAATGCCTGTTCTTTCCTTGTCCTCATTTTCCAGCTGTGCAAGCCAGGTTTTTCCGTCTGTCTTGGCTTTTCTGAGCATATCGATATTTTCATCAAAGCCGCTCTTTATCATGCCGCCCTCCCTGATGGTCACAGGAGGATCCTCCTCAATGGCATTGCAAATCAGGCTATAAATATCCTCCAGGCTGTCAATATCCTGCTCAATTTCCTTTAATGCTTCCTTTTGAAAGCCGGAAAGCACTGCCTTGATATGGGGCATCATTTCCAGAGAATTGCGGAAGGCGATAAGATCTCTGGGGTTAGCAGTCTTGTAGCTTACCTTTCCCAAAAGACGCTCCAGATCGTACACTGCATTTAAGTACTCTCTGATCTCATCCCTTGAGACGGAATCCTTATTTAACTCCTCTATAGCGTCCAGACGCTTTTCGATCTCCCCTTTGTCGATCAAAGGCTGCTCGATAAAGCTTCGCAGTGTTCTGGCCCCCATGGCAGTCTTGGTCTTGTCAAGAACCCACAAAAGAGAACCTCTCTTCTGCTTTTCCCGCAAGGTTTCTGTCAGCTCCAGATTCCTTCTGGTGGAGCTGTCAAGTAGCATATATTTACTGGTCAGATAGGGAGTCAGCCTGGTAAAATGGCTGAGCGTGGTTTTTTGTGTCTCATATAGATATTGCAAAATAGCCCCTGCCGCAATGATCCCTGTGGGGAAATCCTCCACCCCAAGGCCGATCAGGGAGCTTACCTTAAAATGCTCCGTCAGACATTTTTTACAGCTTTCGTCATCAAAGTATCTGGCTTCCAGGGCATTGACGCTGATATGCAATCTTCCCCGCAGATCTCCGATATCCATTCCGCTGACTAAGAAGGCTTCGTTGCAGATGATCTCCGAGGGCTCATACTTCATTAGCTCGTCCATGAGCTTTTTCGTATCCTCTACCTCTGTCAGGTAGAAATCTCCTGTGGTCACGTCTGTGGCAGCCAGTCCTATTTTGGTGGGGGTATAGGTCACGCACATCAGAAAATTGTTCCGGGTCTCCTCTAAGGACTGCATATTCAGGTTGGTTCCGGGTGTTACGATCCTTACCACCTCCCGCTTTACCAGACCCTTGGCAAGCTTGGGATCTTCCACCTGCTCGCAGATCGCAACCTTATGACCTTTGCTGACCAGCTTGGTCAGGTACCCTTCCACCGCATGATAGGGGACGCCGCACATGGGGGCTCTCTCCTCCAGCCCACAGCTTTTCCCTGTCAGGGTAAGCTCTAACTCCTTAGAAGCCACCTGGGCGTCCTCAAAAAACATTTCATAAAAGTCCCCAAGCCTGTAAAACAAAATACAATCCGGGTACTCCGCCTTTGTCTCCATATATTTTTGCATCATTGGAGTCATTTCTGCCACGTTTCTTACACTCTCTTTCTATAACTACAGTCCACACACATCACTTGCATTTTTTGTCAAAAACTTTGCTTTGCTTTCAACGCTTTTTGTTGCTTTTCCTTCCATTTGCTGTAACACCCTTTCAGCAAATCACTTGAAAGTCAGGCCTTTCAAAATATGGTCAGCAAACAACAGTGCAGTTCTTTGCTGCGCTTTTGCTCATTCCCTGCAACTGTCAATAGCATCATTGATATGTCCAAACAGATTTTCCTTGCCGATAGCCTCCACAAAGCCAGCCTTTTCCATGACATGCAGGGGCTGATCGTTTACATGGGAAAGCACCAGGCGCACGTTCTGCTTTTTGCAGGCGTCATTTAACTGCTCCAAGCTGTGCATGGCTGTTGCGTCTAATGCGTTTACGCTTCTCATACGAAGGATCAGATTCTTCTGGTGAGGAAGAAGCTTAATCTGCAACAACTTATCTGCCGCGCCAAAGAACAGGGGGCCACTTACCTCAAATACCAAAGTATCCTCCGGCACTTCCAAAAGCTCGTCCTCAACTTCGGTATGCTCCTCGTCCGCATCCTCTCTCACATACTTCCAGCCTTTTACATTGGTCTCCTCGCTCATGCGCTTCATGAAAAGGATGGCTGCCAGCACAATGCCTACCTCGATAGCGATCACCAGGTCAAATACCACTGTCAGTACAAAGGTAGTCACCAGCACAATAATATCACTCTTCGGCGCAGTGCGGCACAGAGCCACAAACTTTTTCCAGCCGCACATATTATAAGCTACCATAAACAGAATAGCTGCAATGGCTGGCATGGGGATCAGCGCTGCATAAGGCATCAGCACCACCAGGATCAGAAGAAGGGTCACTGCATGTACCATACCCGATATAGGAGTACGCCCACCGTTTTTGATATTGGCTGCCGTTCTTGCAATGGCACCGGTAGCAGGAATACCACCAAACAATGCGGATGCAATATTTCCTGCACCCTGGGCTACCAGCTCCTGGCTGGAGCGGTGCCTGCTTCCAATCATACCATCTGCTACTACACAGGAAAGCAGGGACTCAATGGCTGCCAGGATCGCAATGGTGAAAGCGTCCGGCAAAAGCTTCTTGACCGCAGCAAAGCTCATGGTCGGAAGGGTAAAGGGCGGCAGGGCATTGGTAATGGTGTAGAGATCTCCAATAGTATTTACCTGCATTTTCAGGCCGCTCACCATGGCAATGCTCACAAGCACTGCGATCAGGGAAGGAGGAATCCTCTTGCAGATCCCCGGCAGATACTGCCAACCGATCAGGATCACCATGCAAACAACACCTACGATCACCGCCTGCCAGTTGGTGGTGTGGATAAAGTCAAACACTGCCTTTAACTTGTCCATGGTTTCGATCAGAGGCTCCTGGCTCACCACGGTAAGCCCCAGGAAATCCTTAATCTGTCCCACGAAGATCGTCACTGCGATCCCGGCGGTAAAGCCTGTGGTAATGGTATAGGGAACAAATTTAATCAGGCTTCCCATCTTGCAAAGGCCCATGATGATCAGAATGATCCCGGCTAATACGGTAGCAACTGCCAATCCCTCCACACCATTTTCTGCCACAATCTGGGCTACTATGGTAGCAAAGGCCGCCGTAGGTCCTGCAATCTGTACTCTGCTTCCTCCCAAAAAGGAGATCACAAAACCTGCCGTGATCGCCGTATAAATACCCTTCTCCGGTGTTACGCCGCTGGCAAGGGCTAAGGCGATGGATAAAGGCAGGGCGATGATCGCCACAATGATACCTGCTACAATATCCTTAACAAACTGTTCCTTCGTATAACTTTTCATCACTGAAAAAAGCTTCGGCTTTAACTTGTCATCCATTTTTCTTTTCTTCTCTTCCTCTTATTATTTGTACCCCTGTAAAAACATCGTGTCATTTTCTTTCCACACCAAAAAAAATCCTTTTTGCTTACTGTTTACTCCTCTGCCCCACGCTTTTCAATGCAAAATGCATACAAATCAGGCTTTGCAGAATATGGCCATGACAGTAACCTGCTATGACACTACATGCCCCATGTAATAAAATCCATGGCACTCATCCAAAGATACCTTCACAATCCCCCCGATCAGGGAGATATCTCCTGGGAAATGTACCAGTGTATTATTGGAAAGCCTTCCGGTCAAAAGGGTTTTGTCATGCTCATTGACTTCCTCAACCAGAGCCTCCATCACCATTCCCTCGTACCGGGATACCTGCTTCTTGGCAGTCTCCTGCACAGTCTTTAATACTCTGTCAAAGCCTTCCTTTACCACCTTCTCAGGCACCTGCTCCATAGCTGCGGCAGGTGTTCCGGTCCTCTTGGAATAAATAAAGGTAAAGGCATTATCGAAGCCTACCTTTTTGATCACATCTATGGTCTCATCTACATCCTCAGGAGTCTCTCCGGGGAAGCCTACGATAATATCCGTTGTGATGGCGATATCAGGCATCGCTTCCCGGATCTTTGCCGCCAATGCAAGGTACTGCTCCTTGGTATAATGTCGGTTCATAGCCTTTAAGATTTTGGTAGAGCCGGACTGCAGAGGCAGATGTAAATGTCTGCAGATCTTGGTGGAATGCTTCATTACCTCGATCAGTTCATCCGACAGATCCTTTGGATGGGAGGTCATAAAACGGATTCTTTCCAGGCCCTCGATTTTTTCCACCTCCTGCAAAAGCTGTGCAAAGGTAATCTCCTCCTCCAGATTTTTCCCATAGGAGTTTACATTCTGACCAAGGAGCATGATCTCCACCACGCCGTCTGCCACCAAACCTTCGATCTCTTTGATGATATCCTTGGAATTTCTGCTCCGCTCCCGTCCTCTTACATAAGGCACAATACAATAGCTGCAGAAATTATTGCAGCCAAACATGATATTGATACCTGACTTAAAGCGATATTTTCTATCCACCGGCAGATCCTCTACGATCTTGTCCGTGTCCTTCCAAATATCAATCACCATGCCTTTAGCCTCAAACATCTGATTCACCAGCTCGGCAAAGCGG
>ULUL01042284.1_pt1 | contig 13797 bp, 10 predicted proteins | sample 1958481 | NCBI WGS metagenome assembly ULUL01 (sample SAMEA4835759, study PRJEB28245) | human gut metagenome | biome: gut microbiome; material: fecal sample | place: Denmark | collected 2008 | reverse complement strand
GCCGAACGGCCTTGAGTGTGTCGAGCACCCATGCCCGGCGGCGGCACCGCATCCAAGCATCTTCTGACAATGACGCGCCCAAGTTGTTACAACGATGTAAGAATGATATATTCAACGTTGTAAATATTGGAACAACGGATTGGGAAGGACTAAACATGGTTGTTTACAACAATCCGATCGTGCTTCAGCGCGCAGACCCCTGGGTGCTCAAGGTTGACGGCGAGTATTATTTCACCGCCTCCGATCCGGAATACAACTGCATCGCCATCCGGCACGCGTCGAGCATCAACGATCTGCAGAAGGCTCCGGAGACGGTGGTGTGGCGCAAGCACGAATCCGGCCCGGCAAGCATCTACATCTGGGCCCCCGAACTACACCGCATCAATGGCGCATGGTATATCTACTTCGCAGGCGCCGCAACGGATTTCGAAGCATCCGGCCTGCCGACGCACCGCATGTTCGTGCTGGAGAACACCGACGACGATCCAACTTCCGACAACTGGGTGGAGAAGGGCCAGATCATCACCCCGATCGACTCCTTCGCACTTGACGCCACCACCGAGGTGATCGATGGCGTGCAGTACTTGGTATGGGCGCAGAAGGATCCCGCCATCGAAGGCAACTCCAATCTGTATATCGCCAAGATGGCCGATCCGTGGACGCTGGGCAGCGAGCCCGTCATGCTGACCAAGCCGGAATACGACTGGGAATGCATCGACTTCCTGGTCAACGAAGGACCGGCCTTCCTGTTCCATGAGAACAAGATCTACATCACGTATTCCGCCTCCGGCACCGGAGTTCCGTACGCCGTGGGGCTGTTGACCGCCGAGCGCGGCAGCGATCTGCTGGACAAGGCCTCCTGGACTAAGAGCCCGGTGCCGGTGTTTAAGACCTGCGCCGAGAACGGTCAGTATGGTCCGGGCCACAATTCATTCACCAAGTCCGAGGACGGCACCGAGGACCTGATGATTTACCACTGCCGCAACTACACGGAAATTAAGGGCGATCCGCTGTTCGACCCGAATCGCCACGCGCGCGTCGGTGTGGTCAAGTGGACCGCCGACGGTCCGGATTTCGGCGTGCCGGAACCTGATAATCTGTGGACCCCCACTACCGCGGACGTGTTGCCCGCTGATGGTGGCCCGCTTGCGGGAACTCCGGCCGTAGGCCACTGAGGGGCGTGGCCGGAGGGGTCACCCCGTCTATAACCCCATCCATAAAGCTGGCTGTTGTCGTCGGCGTGTTACCGTTTGTACAACGATGAAAATAGCTGTATAATCAAAATTACAACGTTGCAAATGAGCAGGGAGGCTCAATCGAAAAGGATTCTTCCCATTCGGATTGCAACGAGGAGCGGTCCAGCGATGGTCCGTTGAGGAAAAGGAAGGAAACAATGTCTACATCCAGGCATCTTACCGGGTTGCGGCGCTTTGCCAAGGCTGCCGTAGCCGTGTGTGCGTCACTTGGACTTGTGCTTGCCGCCGGAGGCTGTGGTGCCTCTTCGGGTGAAAGCAAGACCATTTACTTCTGGAACAATCTGGTGGGCGATGACGGTCCTGCAATGCAGCGCATCGTCAAGGAATACAACGCCCAGAGCGATTACAAGGTCGTTTTCCAGCCGATGAACGGCGGCGATCTGACCACGAAGATCTATTCCGTGATGCAGACCGGCAAGAACATCCCCGACATCATCATCGGCGACCAGTTCCAGACCGCCGTTCTGCAGTCCCAAGGTCTGCTCGACACCATGGACGATTGGCAGAAGGTCGCCCCGGACCTCAAGGAGAGCAGCTTCCTGCCCGCCACTTGGAAGGGCGTCACCGTCAATGGCAAGGCCTACGGCATTCCGCTGTATCTGTACCAGATGGCCATCTACTACAACAAGGACCTGGTCAAGAAGTACAACCTGCAGTACATCCTCGACGACGGATTCGTCACCATCGACGAGATCAAGGACCTCAAGGGCAAGCTGCCCAAGGGCACCTACGCGCTGACTTACGGCAATCTGCCGTGGGCCTTCATGTCCCTGCTGTACGGCGCGGGCGGCACGCTTGAGAACGATATGGACGACCTGACCAAGGACGTGTGGCGCAAGCCCATGGAGAAGCTCAAGGAAGCGTACGACGCCGGTGTGGTCGCCCCGATGGACGTCGACGGCGAGCAGGCGTTCGGTTCCGGCAAGGCCGTGTTCGCGCAGCTTGGCACGTGGGCGCAGGGCAATATGTCCAACACCTTGGGCGCCGACAAGATCGCGGAAGCCAACACCCTGCAGTACGGCGCCGACAATCCGGTGAACTTCTTCTACCAGTGCAACTGGATGCAGTTGAAGGATCCGCACCGCTCCGCGGCGAAATCCGCAGCCGCCGCCGACTTCGTCAAGTACGTGTACGAGCACTGGATGGATTGGTCTGAGGTCGGTTCCATCTCGCCGGCATACCGCGATCTGAACAACCCGAAGTACCAGAAGCTGATCCAGGCGTCCTTCACCAACAGCAAGAAGGAACGCGACTACATCAAGACCTCCAACTACCTCTACGGAGGCTATGCGACCGCTGGTTGGGGCACATACAACGACATCGTCTACGGCAATGTTGGTCTTGAAGAAGGTCTGAAGACCCTCGACCTCATGGCCCAGGGCCAAATCGAGATTCAGGAGGAATCGTGATGAGCAAGACATCTACGATCGGATCCGCAAAATCATCCATGAAGCGCAAGAACTCCATCTGGCACGCGCTGCCGTACATCGCTCCGCACTTCATCATCTTCGCCGTCTTCGGCATCATCCCGATTATCTTCGGCATTGGACTGGCGTTCACCCGCTGGAACATGGTCGGTGCGCCGAAGTTCGTCGGCCTGCAGAACTTCGCGAAGATCTTCGACCCCAGCACCTATTTCTACTCGATCTTCTGGCGTGATCTCGGCCACACTCTGCTCTTCGTGATGGTCAGCGTGCCGCTGACCATCATCGTGCCGCTGCTGCTCGCCGTGGCGCTCAGCAAGAAGGGACTCAAGGGCGCTGGTCTGTTCCAGGCGATCTTCTACATCCCAGGTCTGATCTCCATCGCCGCCGGTGCACTGGTCTGGCGTATGGTCTTCAACTCCCAGTTCGGTCTGCTGAACACCACCTTCCACACCGACATCAACTGGCTCGGCAAGAACCCGTACGCATGGATCACCATCTTCGTACTCGTGCTGTGGGCCGGTATCGGCGGCAACCTCGTCATCTACCGTTCCGCGCTCTCCGGCGTGGACGAGAGCCTCTACGAAGCCGCGAAGGTCGACGGAGCCGGTCCGGTCAGGATCTTCTTCTCCATCACCCTGCCGGAAATCAAGCTGCCGTTGTTCTACACCACCATCATGACCACCACGGGCGCCTTCAACGTGTGGGGCCAGCCGGTCATGCTGACCAACGGCGGACCGAACTACCAGACCCAGGTGCTGCTGATGGATATCAGGAACCTCGCGTTCCCCGCCGGCCCTGCGGCCGCCGGCATGGCTTCCGCAATGGCATTGCTGCTGGGCATCATCCTGATGGCCATCGCCGCGATCCAGCTGATCTTCATGAATAAGGAGGACTGAAGATGTCCGCTGCAACCACAGTCAATGTCGCAAGCGCGGCAATTCCTGAAAACAAAACCAAAAAGGTCTCCCCGTCGCTGATCGCCGTCTATGTGGTGCTCGTCGTGCTGGCAGTCGTCTGGCTGCTTCCGGTGATCTACACCGTGACGACTTCGTTCAAGTCGGTGGCCGAATTCACCTCCAACGCGTTCAACTTCCTGCCCGCGAAGTGGGTGCTTGACAACTACATGACGCTGATCGAGGCATCCGCCAGCTACCCGGTCCTGAACTGGCTGGGCAACTCGCTGATTATCTCGACCGTGTTCGCAGTGCTGTCCGTGTGCATCGTCGCGCTCGCAGGCTTCGGCTATTCCCGTCTGAACTTCAAGTACCGCGATACGCTGTTCTTCGTCCTGCTGCTCATCTCGATGTTCCCTGCCGTGGTCAACATGATCCCGCAGTACCGCATCATCGCCTCCCTCGGCTGGGTCAACACCTACTGGGCCTGCATCATCCCTGGCCTGGGCAACGTGGCGAACATCTTCCTGGTGCGCAACTTCATGAAGGGCATCCCGAAGGAACTGGACGAGGCGGCCGAAATCGACGGCGCCACTGATTTCCAGATCTTCACCCGCATCATGCTGCCGGCCATCCGCCCGATTCTGATCGTCATCTTCCTGTTCAGCTTCACCGGCGCTTGGAACGACTTCCTGTGGCCGACCTTGGTGTTCAACGACATCAACAAGATGCCGGTCACCGCTGGTCTGCAGCTGCTGAGCAACCAGATGGGCCAGTACAACCAGATGGGCTCCCTGATGGCGGCCACCTGCATGGCCATCATCCCGACCCTGCTGCTGTTCCTGTTCGCGCAGAAGTACTTCCTGCAGTCCCTGAACATCACCTCCGGCCTCAAGGGCTGATACCGGCCGAGTGAGATAATGCACAGGTCCGTCCCAAAACGGACGGGCCTGTGATCTTATCTTTCCCGAGCTGCGCATCGCACATCGGATGAGGCCACACCACGGAAAGGACCGATATGAATCCGCAAGGCAACACCATGCAGCCGCCGGCACCATTGGCTCGCAAGGCGGAACGAGTGCTGATGACCATCGCCGCCGCCTACAACGTGATCATGGCGTCCATCACACTGTTCATGTTCACCAGCTGGTTCAAAGGCCAAGCCTACGATCTGCTGGAACATAACGGTTTGCTGAAAACGGACTATTCCGCGGTGGACAACGCCTCGACGGTGGTGGGCATCTACGCGCTGCTGGTGCTGATTATCGGCATCGTCAGCTTCATCATGTCCATGCGGTGTCTCGCTCCCGGCACCACCAGCCGGTGGGTGATCATCTGGCTGGCAATCGTGGTGGTCTTCTCCCTGGGCACGATGGACCTCATCGGCCTTGCACTGTATTCCATCACCTTGGTCATCTATCTGGCCCGCAACAAGGCCATCGCGGCGCAGCAGGATGTGATCCGCACATGGGCCCGCACGCATCAGGGCTAATCCTCCTTCCCGAAGAAAGCTGTCGCTCTCGTGGCGGCGGCTTTCTTCGTATCCGCGCATATTGACGCGGTACGTTATCGAACACGCAATTCACTTATCCAATTCATTCATTCACAACCACAAGGTGGGACCATGACCGACACAACCGACGACTACGGTTACCTGCTCGTCCACTTCATCGAGGATCCGGACGGCTACGCCGAGAAGATTTACATGGATATATCCGACGGTGACAATCCGCACCGTTGGGTGCCGCTCAACGATGGAAAGCCTGTGCTGGCTTCGCATCTCGGTACCACAGGCGTGCGCGATCCGCATATCATCCGCAATCCCGACACCGGCACGTGGTATATCATCGCCACCGATCTGCGTGTGTTCGGAGGCGACGGTGGCGGCTGGTACGAGTGGAGCCACCACGCCAGCACGAATCTCATCATCTGGGAATCCAACGATCTGCTCCATTGGAGCGAGCCGCGCATGCTTGACGTGTCCCGCAAGCCGGACGGCTCCCATCTGGAGCTTGGCATGGCCTGGGCCTGCGAATGCCTTTGGGTGCCGGACTACTATCCGCAAGGCCATCACGGTGGGCGCGGCGCATTCGTCATGTATTGGTCCAGCACTGTGTTCAATGATGCGGACAAGGCTCACGGCGACAAGAACGTCTACTGCACCGTGCTGTGGGGCGCCACCACCGATTTCACGCAGGACACGTTCGAATATGGTGGCGTGTTCATCGACAACCACGGTGACGCCATCGACACCACGATGATCCAACGTCCGCTGCCTGATGGTGGTGTGCGCACGTACCGCATCACCAAAGACAATGCGCATGGCACCGGCATCTGGATGGACCGCACCGACGCGAAGCGCTGGTGGGAGCCGGGGACGACCTGGACCAAGGTGCAGGACCGGATTGGCGCAGGCTACGTGCCGGACGGCACCCCCGGCGGCGTGGAAGGTCCTGCGGTGTTCGCCAACCACCACAACAACGGTGGACCGGACGACGAATGGTACTTGTTCGTGGACGTGATTCCGTCGATCGGATACCGTCCGATGGTCAGCCGCGATCTCGATCAGGGCTGGATGCCGTTGCAGGCGGACGATTACTTCCTCACCGCGCATACGAAACATGGTGGCGTCGCCTCGCTGACACGCGCCGAATACGACCGTCTCGCCCAGCATGTGCATGCATTCTGACGAACGACGTTGACGACCGTGCGCCCGCGTGTGCACGCGGCAAAACCAAGGGGGCTTCCCGGAATAACCGGGAAGCCCCCTTTGCGTGTTCGCTGACCGCGACGGCAATCGCAGTCAGCGACTGCTATTGCTGCGATGTATCGCCATTGGCGCCGTTATTACCGGAATTATCGCTACTGGTTCCTCCGCCATTGCCACCGTTGGTGTCGTTACCGTCGCCGTTAGCGGGGATACCGCCACTATTACCGCCGTCGCCACCGCCCTGACCGGTATTCTGCGTTTCCTCGGTCTGATTCGGCGTGGTCTGTTGGGTGTTCTCCTCGGTGCGCGGAGTCACGGTGGTCTGCTGCTTTCTAGTCCAGGTCTTCTGCGCGCCGGTGCCCCACGTACCGTCCGGTCCGCCGACCTTGCCGTTATCGGTGGCGTCGGGGAACGTTTCGTTCGGAGTGTCGGCCAGTGCCTGCTTCATGTATTCGGTGAACAGATGCACGGGGTAGTCGCTGCCGCCGGTCCATCGGCCGAATGCGGGAATCTCCTGCGGGTTGCCGTTGTCGTCCGGATACCACATCGCCACAGAAGTCAGCATGGACGGCGTGTAGCCGATGAAGCTCGCTGCGTTGGAATCGTTTGCGGTGCCTGACTTGCCGGCAATGGTGTGCCCAGTGGCACGCGCCTCGGTGGCGGTGCCTCGCTGGACCACGCCGGTAAGCGCTTTCGTCACGAGATTCGCGTTGTTCGCTTCGAACGTCTGCTCCGCCGAGGTCGGCGCGTTGTACAGGTCGGTGCCGTTCGCCGTCTGCACTTGGGCAACGATATGCAGCGTCGGCTTGTTGCCTTGGTTGGCCAGTGTGGCGTATCCCTGCGTCATGTCCTTGAGGGTCAGGCCGTTGTTGCCGAGCACGGTGAACGGGTTGGAACCATCCAAAGACGAATCGTCAACGCCGGCCTGCCGTGCGGTTTCGGCGATTTTCTGCGCGCTGAGCTTGGTTTGCAGATCCATGTACACGGTGTTCGAGGATTGTTCCGTCGCCGTGTACAGGTTCACGTATCCCAGATTCTCGCCGCCGTAGTTGCTCACCGTTTCGGTGATGCCCGGGAACGTCCGGTACGAGTTGCCGTTGAAGTACGTGTTGAGGCTGACGCCTTCGTTGACGGCGGCCAGCAATGCGAACGGCTTCATGGTGGAGCCGACTTCGTACGTTGCCTGGGTGACGTTGTTGAGCTGCTTGGTCAGGTAGTCGTCTCCTGCGTACAGCGAGATGATGGAACCGTCCTTGGGGTTCACCGACAGCGCGCCGAACTGCATGCCGTCGGGCACGATGCCTTGCATGCCGTTTTGGGAGGGACTGATGGTGGAGAACATCAGGTCCTGCTTCGATTTGTCAATGGTGGTGACGATTTTGTAGCCGCCGGTTTCCAGGTCCTGCTTGCTGAACGCCTTGGTGTTGACGAGTTCGTTCTGCACCATCGTCAGCAGGTATCCGTTCGGTCCGGACATCTGGTTGTTCTGTTGGATTTCGATGGTTTGCGGGAATTTCGCGGCTTTCTTCTCGTCCGGCGTGATGTAGCCGTCTTCGTCCATGATGTTCAGCACGCGCTTGTAACGTTTTTCAGCTTGCTTGGGATTCACATCGGGGGTCCATACGCTCGGCGCGGGAATGATGCCGGCAAGCATGGCCGCTTCGGAGAGCGTCAGATCCTTCGCGTCCTTGCCGAAGTACGCTTTGGCCGCTGCCTGGATGCCGTATGCGCCACGGCCGAGATAGATGGTGTTCATGTAGTTGCACAACACCTGGCTCTTGTCCTGTGCTTGGGCGATTTTGACCGCCAGGAACGCCTCACGCAGTTTGCCCACGTACGAGGTGGTTTCGCCCAGATAATAGCGTTCCGCATACTGCTGGGTGATAGTGGAACCGCCCTGCCTGCTACCGGTGGTCAGGTTGTTGTAGAACGCGCGTGCGATGCCGATCGGATCGATGCCCTTATTGGTATAGAAGGAGCGGTCTTCCGAAGCCACAATCGCGTTGCCGACGTAGTCGGGCAGGTCTGCGCAGCTGATGATTTCGCGATTCTGCTCCGCATAGCTGCCGATCGGCGTGGTGCCGTCGTTGTAATACACGGTCGTCTTTTCAGCCAGCGCGAACTTTTCCGGCTGCGGGATTTCCGTGGTGATGTACATGTAGGCGAACAGGCCGATACCTGCCGCGATGAGCGCCGCGAAGATGCCGAGCACCCATTTGAGCACGAGATGCTTGTGTTTTCTGGTCTTTTTGGGTGCGCGATGCGAAGTGTGCTTCGGCCCCTGGGGCGGCTTGCTCAGCACTTCTCCATGGACCCCGTAGGTGGTGCCCACCCGTGGCGTCGTGGACGTTGCGCTGCCGCTGCGGGCGCTTTTTGAGCGTGAGCTGACACTTCGTGTTCGTGAAACCATGGTTTCCACCGTAGCCGAACGACCTGAAAAACAAGGGTGTAGATGGTGCTGTCCGACTGGAAAAACATGTTTTTGCGCAGCTTTTTTACAAATCGACAATCTGTTGACGACTGCCGTAATATGGCCGTTTTTCAGTGATTTTTCAGTTTGCAATGCGGTTTGTGGGTATGCTTGGGGATTGGTATACCTGCGAAACGCATAACAGAGGAGTCGTTTTCAGATGAGCATTCGAGTGGCTATCGCCGGCGTGGGCAATTGCGCCTCGTCGCTGGTGCAGGGCGTTGAGTATTACAAGGACACCAAGGACGAGGATAAGATTCCCGGTCTGATGCATAACAATTTCGGTGGCTACCGCGTGCGTGACATCGAATTCGTCACCGCGTTCGACGTGGATGCGCTGAAGGTGGGCAAGGACCTGTCCGAGGCGATCGGAGCCTCCCAGAACAACACCATCAAGTTCGCGGACGTGCCGAATCTGGGTGTGGAGGTGCTGCGTGGCCCGACCAACGACGGTTTGGGCGAGTACTACCGTCAGATGATTACGGAGTCGGACGCCGAGCCGGTGGATGTGGCGCAGGTGCTGTGTGACAAGAAGGTCGACGTGCTGGTTTCCTACCTGCCGGTTGGTTCCGAGAAGGCGGACAAGGCTTACGCTCAGGCCGCTATGGACGCTGGCTGTGCGTTCGTGAACTGCCTGCCGGTGTTCATCGCCTCCGATCCGGAGTGGGCGCAGAAGTTCCGTGACGCTGGTGTGCCGATCGTCGGCGACGATATCAAGTCGCAGGTCGGCGCCACCATCACGCACCGCGTGCTGGCCCGTCTGTTCGAAGACCGTGGCGTGCGCTTGGACCGCACCTACCAGCTCAATGTGGGCGGCAACATGGACTTCATGAACATGCTGCAGCGTTCCCGCCTGGAATCCAAGAAGATCTCCAAGACCCGCGCCGTCACTTCCGTGGTGCCGCACGAGATGGATCCGCACAACGTGCATATCGGACCTTCCGATTACGTGGCTTGGCTTGACGACCGCAAGTTCGCGTTCGTGCGTTTGGAAGGCACCACGTTTGGCGATGTGCCGCTGAATCTGGAATACAAGCTCGAGGTGTGGGATTCCCCGAATTCCGCCGGTATTGTGATCGACGCCGTGCGCGCGGCCAAGATCGCGCTCGATCGTCATCTGGCCGGTCCGGTGCTGGCTCCGAGCTCCTACTTCATGAAGTCTCCGGCCGTGCAGCACGAGGATGGCGAGGCCCGCCGCTTGGTGGAGGAATTCATCAAGGGTGAGGTCGAAGGCACCGAAGAGCAGCTTGACGCCGATGTGGCGGCCGCGAAGGCCGCCGGCAAGGATGTGTGGCGCGCATAGCGTGCGTTGCTGACGGCAGACCCGCGATGGCAATGGCAACCATCTCGTAGGTCTCGACCCACTCGCCTGATTCGTAGGCAGAATCAGCATATAATGAAAATCCCTATGGCCTGGGGTAATGCCATAGGGATTTTTGTTGTCCCGGAACGCTGCGGCGGTGGTGGCCAATGGTCGTACACCGCAGCAGCACGAACGGGGAATCATATGTTGCGCAATGTATATCGCGTCACTTTTTGAGGAGTGGTTCGACCTGCTGCTCGTACGCGGTCAACGCGGTGTCGATCACATTGTGCATGTCGTAGTACTTGTACGTGCCCAGACGGCCGCCGAACACCGTGAGCGGCTCGGCCTTCGCGAGCTCCTCGTACCTCGCGTACAACGCCTTGTCGGCCTCCGTGTTGATCGGATAGTACGGCTCGTCGCCACGCTCGGCGAAACGGCTGTACTCCTCCCACACCACCGTTTTGTCCGGGTTCTGCGAAGCCCTGCGCTCCGGGTTGAAGTTCTTGAACTCGATCGCCCGCGTGTACGGCACGTCCGCGTCGGAGAAGTTCATCACCGGGCATCCGAAATGGTCGCCCTCGTCGTAACGCACCTCCCTGAAGTCCACCGTGCGCCACTTCAGCTCGCCGAGCGAGTAGTCGAAGTAGCGGTCCACCGGACCCGTGTACACCACCGGCACGCCCGCCGCGGCCAAGGCCTTCCTGTTGTACGGCTGGGACTCGTCGAAGAAGTCGGTCCTGAGGGTCACGTGGATGCGCGGATCGTCGATCATGCGCTCCATCCACGCGGTGTAGCCGTCCGTGGGCAGGCCCTCCCACGTGTCCCTGAAATACCGGTTGTCGTAGTTGAAGCGCACCGGCAGGCGGTTGATGATCCCGGCGGGCAGGTCCTTCGGATCGGTCTGCCACTGCTTGCCCGTGTAGTTCTTGATGAACGCCTCGTACAACGGGCGGCCGATCAGCGAAATGCCCTTGTCGTTGAGGTTCTTCGGGTCCGTGCCCGCCAATTCGCCGGCCTGCTCGTCGACCAGGGCCTTCGCCTCGGCCGGCGTGTAGTGCGCGTGGAAGAACTGGTTGATGGTGCCTAGGTTGATCGGCAGGGGATACACCTCGCCGTCGTGCGTGGCGTACACGCGGTGCACGTAGTCCGTGAAGCTTGTGAAACGGTTCACATAGTCCCAGACCCTCTTGTTGGACGTGTGGAACAGGTGCGCGCCGTACTTGTGGATCTCCGCGCCGGTCTCCTCGTCCATGTAGCTGTACGCGTTGCCGCCGATATGGTCGCGCACGTCGATGATCTCGACCCGCGCGCCCAGATGCTCCACAGCCTGCTGGGCCACGGTCAGGCCGAACAGGCCCGCGCCCACGACCACCAGATCGGGATACTCCACCGCATCAGTCATAACAAAACAACCTTCCAAACGTTATCGATGCTTATCGCAGCCACGCAAACGCACAGGGGTGGCGTGCGATTCCTTCTCAAGTGTACCCGTGCGTCTAGTCGGTGCGGCGAGGTCCGGGCATGGTGTAATATGGCAAGAGCCTCCGCGTGGCGGTATGTCACCCAACTCCCCCAGGGCAGGAATGCAGCAAGGGTAAGTGGCCTCTTCCGGGTGCGTGGAGGTTTTTCTATATCTTCTCCGATTCGTTCCCCACAGTAGGGGCGATGCCGTATTCTCGGTGACTATGACCAACGAATTCAAGCCACTTGTCCGAGATCCACAGCAGCCTGTGAACATGCTTCAGCAGCCCACGGCAGCAACGCCTGCGGAACCGTTGGAATCGTTGTCGTTCCCTGATATGCGCGAAGTCGAGGCGGTGCTTTCTCCGCAGGATGTCAACAAAGGCTTGGCTCAGGCGGATCCGCTGACCCGCCATCCGCGCGTGTCCAGCATCGTGCTGTGCGTGGTGTTCGGTCTGCTGATGCTTGCCGCTTCCGCCGGCGTCTGGTGGCTTGGCGTGCGTACCATGGACGGCCAAAGCTATGAGGATATCGTCTGGTCGAAATTCGATGCCGCGTTGCCGGGTTGGCTGGCGCCGGTCGTGCACGTCTTCGCCATTTCCGCAGTGGTCATCACCGTCAGCGTCATCATGGGGGCAATCGCGTTTGCCGTGCTGATCGTGCGCAAACGGTGGCTGTCGATCGCGCAGCTCGCTGTATTCGGAGGCCTGTGTTTCGCCGCGGCCGAACTGTTGAAGCCGCTGCTGCCACGCCCGTATCTTATTAATTTGGAATCGAATCCTAATAATTCCGCGCCTTCCGGGCATGGCATCCTTGCCGCTGCGGCAAGCGTGATGCTGCTGTGCGCCGTACCGCGCGTGCTGCGTGCGCTGGTGGCGGTGATTGGTTGGGCGTATACGGTGCTGGTCGGATTGTCGGTGATCGCGGCGCAATGGCATCGTCCGACCGACGTGATTATGGCGCTGCTGATCGTCGGCGGACTGGCGTTGCTGGCGCTTGCCACCACGTTCGCCAGCGGCATGGATGAGCCGGGCACGCGCGTCTCGTCGGCAAGCGTGCAGATCGTCGGCAGTGTGATGCTGACGATTGGCGTATTGGGCATCCTGTACGGCGCGTATATCATCTGGCAGATTCAGCCGGGACTCGCCATGAGCGCCGAATGGACGAATGCCGGCGCGTACGTTTCCACGGCGCTGCTGACGGCCGCCGTTTCCGCGCTGGTGCTTGGCATAACGCTCGCCATGCGTCAGCTGACCGCCTCGCCGTTGACGAAACTGGGTTTGGTGGGAGCGCCGCCCGCACCGCCGAAGCGCTGAAAACAGCCGGTTCCGGGCATGCTGCCGTCCATACGCCACACGGGCGGTTTGCCATTTCTCCGTATTCAGTGAGTATTATTGCGTTGCAAACACTAGTAATAAGGAGTGGCTATGGCTACCGGCAGCAAGCTCGTTATTGTGGAGTCTCCTACCAAGGCGAAGAAGATTGGCGGATACTTGGGCTCCGGATACACGGTCATGGCATCGGTCGGCCATATCCGCGACCTTGCCCAGCCCAGCCAGGTGCCGGCGGCCGAGAAAGCCAAGTACGGCAAGTTCGGCGTGGATATCGAAGACGGATTCAAGCCGTATTACATCGTGGACGGCAACAAGAAGAAAACCGTTGCCGACCTGAAAAGCGCGCTGAAGAAGGCAGACACCCTCTACCTCGCCACTGATGAGGATCGCGAAGGTGAGGCGATCGCATGGCATCTTGTGCAGACGCTGAAGCCGAAGGTGCCCGTCAAGCGCATGGTGTTCCACGAGATCACGCCGGAAGCGATCAAGGCGTCGCTGAACAACACGCGTGATGTGGACGCCGCCATGGTGGACGCCCAGGAAACCCGTCGTATTCTGGACCGTCTGTACGGCTATGAGCTGTCCCCGGTGCTGTGGCGCAAAGTCGGTCCGGGCCTGTCCGCGGGCCGCGTGCAGTCCGTGGCCACCCGTCTGATCGTGGAACGTGAGCGTGAGCGCATGGCGTTCGTGCGTGCCCCCTATTGGGATGTCACCGCCACGCTGGAAGCGCCCGACGCCGACGGCAACAATGTCGCATTCGATTCTCGCATGGTGTCGCTTGGCGGCCGTCGTTTGGCCGGTTCCAAGGATTTCGGCGATGATGGCCAGCTGACCGCCGCCGGCGTCAAAGACAACGTCGTGCAGCTGGACGAAACGCACGCGAATGCGATCGCGCGATCGCTGGAATATGCGACGTTCACCGTCTCGTCGATGGAAACCA